>ERZ836877.20-NODE-20-length-208558-cov-14.219992_pt1 | contig 208558 bp, 153 predicted proteins | sample MGYA00519469_ERZ836877 | MGnify/ENA primary metagenome ERZ836877 (study PRJEB31850, sample SAMEA3708809) | human gut metagenome | biome: human gut; feature: human-associated habitat; material: faeces | place: China | collected 2014 ... | reverse complement strand
GCGCGAAAATGGAGGTAAACGGAAGTGGAGGCAGATTAGACAGGAAAACTTCAAAAGAGAAATCCGTGAAAAAGACATCCCCAACAGAAAAGAACATAGCCGGTAGCGTGAAACCGAGCAAACCATCGGCAAGGAAGTATGTTTTTATCTGTTTGGCCAAACGTGTTTGGTCGGATGGATAAAATCATTCTTCCCGGTTTGTCTGCCGTGAGTGACGGCTTGTTCCATTTATGGAATGTGCGGTCATACACGGCTTTCCGCTTCCGGCTCAAAAGGACAACGAAAAAAGAAAAATCGTCAAAACCCCGTAAAAGCACCTCTTTGGCATAAGCACAAAAGAAAGGGGCCTTGTCTCATCAGTCTAAACTATTGTTTAGGCGTGAGGCAAAGCCCTTTTCTCCGCTTATGCGGCAGTCGGCACACGTTCGTTCAAAATCTTTTTGGGCGATGGTGTGCTGACGGATAAAATCGCTTTTACGGAAAAACTTGTGTGAGAAGAAAAAATCAGGAGATTCATTTCTAAATCTCCCGTTTTATTGTTACTTTTGCATACGAAGAGTTCTTTGAAGGTTACGCAACGCACAGAAGAATAATGCAGTAGATAACTAACTAATTCGTAACCTATTACTATTATGAGCGATTACCCAATGCTCATTTCCAATAAATTACACTCTTTTCGTAACTTCCGGTAGCAAAGATACGAATTTTCCTTGGATAATTCAGCATCATAACAACAGGCGCTTGCGGTATTCGCGCGGAGAACAGTGCAGTAATCGTGTGAAAAGACGGGAAAATTGGGATAAGTCCGGAATACCCACTTTATCGGCTATCGCGGAAATAGACAAATCAGATGTCAGCAAAAGTGTCTGTGCCCGCTGGATTCGCTTTTCAAGAATATACTCACAAGGCGGTAACCCCATCACCCGCTTAAATACCTTTGAGAAATGATCCGGTGTCAAACATGCCAGAGTTGCCAAATCCGTTACAAAGATCCGTTCCCCTAAATGCTGATGAATATATTGAATAACAGTATCCATCTTCTCACAAGAGTGAGTGCGTTCAACTCCGGAAAGACTTTCAGCGGTTATAAAACGGGAAAACAGTTGCAGGAGTATCCCATTGCTTTCCAACTCCTTGACAGGATTAGTCTCAGGAAAATCTTCCTTACATTTGAACAAATTCTTTTGGTTATCATAAACTTTAGGATCAACAGAAGGTAATTTTCTATCCGGATTCAACTGAAAGAAACGCTGCATCAACAAATAGTCCAATTCGGTAGCTCGCTGTTTTAATTGCAAAGCCGAAGATTGAAACAAGCTTCTCCCTCCAACTATCTCATCTGTAAAGCATATATAATAATGTGTCATACGCTGTTCGCAGGTATAACTATGAAAGGTAAATTTAGGAATCAAGAACAAATCGCCGGCCGAAAGTTCCATTCGTTGCCCACGGATATGAACAGCCGCATAGCCGTCAGTTACGAGATAGAGACGATTGAAAGGACTGATTACATCCTGAAAATTCCACCAAGTCCCCACAGAAACATAATCCGTATATAGTATAGATAAAGACTTTCTATTCAATAAATCCGTCTGTTGCATTTCTCCGTTTTTTGCAAACATAAGAATAAAATATCGAAAATCGCTGATTTTGTATAATTTTCCTCTTTTAATACCCTAAAATAAGCCCGATATATTCCCTACATTTGTCCAAAACAACATTAACTTACTAAACTATATATAATGAAACGTATTCTTCTAAGCATGTCTTTGTGCTTGGGGCTGGGATATATTCCTTCTATCCTGGCTCAAGACGCATGGCAGGATTTGGTTCATCGGTTAACCTATTATTCACCACAAAGTTATAAATCAGCGATCTTGGATTTGCAAAAGCAATTTCCTAAAACATATCAAGCAGACGCAGACTGGGAAAAGACCATACAGGAATTGGAAGCAAATCGGCAGGCCCTTATCGAGGGACTGAACAAACAAGATAAAAAAGCAGAGAAACAAGCTATCCAGTTATTAAAGAAACTGGACAAGAATCTGCTTGCCAATCCTCTTTTGGCCGGGAAGAAAATGGTTGCTATCCAACGACACTTAGGAGAAAAAGCACGTACAGCCATGAGCGGGGAATTAGGAATCGCTCCTTCCAACTTCCAGAACAATTCAGAGATATGGAATCCGAAAACGGGCTGGAACAATGAGTTTGTCAGTATTTCCGTACAAGATGGTAAAATCAAATCAACGGTTTTATACAAACCGGCAGATGGAATGATCGTTACCGATCCGGAGCCTTCGTTTGACGGAACTAAATTGATGTATTCGTCCATAGGAACTTCCGACCGTTAGCATTTGTTTGAATTGGATACGCAAACTGGTAAAACTCGGCAATTAACACCCGAATCTTACAAACATTTTGATTCTTTCGACGGATGTTATACTCCGGAAGGGAATTACATATTCTGTTCTACCGGAACCTTTTTAGGTTTGCCTTGTACCAACGGAGAAAATAAGATGTGCGGTTTGTTCACATACAATCCGACAACCGGACAAACCCGGCAATTGACATATGATCAGGATAGTAACTGGGGACCCGTAATGATGGAGAACGGAACCGTATTATATCAACGCTGGGAATATGCGGATATACCTCATTCCAACTCCCGTATTATGTTTACAATGAATCCGGACGGAACAACACAAACCTCCTTTTATGGTTCGAACTCTTATTTCCCGACGTCGTTCTTCAATGCCCGTCCTATTCCCAATCATCCATCTTGTATCGTAGGTGTTGCGACCGGACATCATAGTGTATCCAGAAGCGGACGGCTATTAGTCATCGATACACGTAAAGGCCGGCAGGAAGCTGATGGAGTAATTGCAGAAATTCCTTATGCAGGCAAGAAAGTGGAACCTTTGGTTCGCGACCGTCTGCCCGATGGCGTATGGCCTCAATTCCTACAGCCATTTCCATTAAACGAGAATTACTTTTTAGTATCCATGAAAGAAAGTCCGACCAGTTTATGGGGGCTGTATCTTGTGGACCGGTTTGATAACCGTACTCTTATTGCCGAACAGGAAGAAACTGCCTATCTGGAACCCGTTCTGTTGGAAGCCCGTAAGCAACCGATGGTTATTCCGAATCGGATTGATTTGAATAAAAAGACGGCAACCGTTTTCCTTCAGGACATTTATCATGGTGATGGATTGAAAGGAATACCCAAAGGTACCGTGAAAAAACTACGTATCGGTTCGTATGATTTCAGTCCGTTACGGCAAGGTGGTTTATTGGGAACGATTGGTATGGATGGTCCTTGGGATGTAAAACGGATTTTAGGAGAAGTCGATGTTGAAGAAGATGGTTCTGCTATGTTTACAATACCGGCCAATACGGCAATATTCATTCAACCGCTGGATGAAGAAGGAAAAGCTTTACAGCTGATGCGTAGTTGGCTGACCGGAATGCCGGGTGAAACCGTTTCATGTATCGGTTGCCACGAAGATAAAAACACCATTCCTATTCCTAAAATGACGATTGCTTCAAAGAAGGAGCCTCAACAAATACGGAAATGGTATGGTGAAGAACGTGGCTTCAGTTACCGGCACGAAGTGCAACCTGTATTAGACAAGTATTGTATTTGTTGCCATAACCAAGAAAACCGTCCTGACAAACCTTATTTAAAAGGTGATAAATGGATTACAGACTGGACTTCACGTATCAGTGGACGTGCCGGAGAAGATTACGGAGGTCATTTCACGTTATCGTATGCAAACCTGCATCGGTATGTTCGTCGTCCGGGAATTGAAAGCGACATGCACATGTTAGTACCTATGGACGTTCATGCCGACCAGACAGAACTGATGCAAATCTTGCAGAAAGGACATTATAATGTAAAACTGGATCAGGAAGCCATCGAAAAGTTATCTTGTTGGATCGACTTCAATGCGCCGTTCCATGGTCGTCGTTCTGATATTCCGAACTATCCGAATACCGAAGAAAGTCATAAATTGCGGGCATTATACCGGGAAATGTTCGGTGCTCCGGAGATCAAAACAGAATGGCTGCCGGAAATTCCACAGAATATCGAGCCTGTGCGACCTGCGCCATTACAGGTAGAAGTAGGTGACACAGCCCTGGAGAAATGGCCGCTATATGATCCGATAAAAACTGCTTACAGTAGTTGGGGTAACGCACAATGGGCTCAAATCGGATTAGGGAACTTCCAAAAGACAATCGACTTGGGAAATGGTATCAAATTAGAATTGGTGAAAGTACCAGCAGGTTCGTTTATCATGGGTAGCCAACGGCATCCGGATGAAATGCCTCAGACAATTACAAAGATTGACAAGCCATTCTGGATTGGTCGTTTTGAGATTACAAATGAACAGTATCGGGCATTCAATCCTCAGCATGACAGCCGCGACGAACACCGGCATGGATACCAGTTCGGACGACGTGGATATTCCATGAATGGAGACAATCAACCGGCAGTCCGTATCTCTTGGAAAGAAGCCATGGAATACTGTCAATGGTTATCCGAAAAAACAGGTATGAAGTTCACGTTACCAACCGAAGCACAATGGGAATGGGCGTGCCGTTCCGGTAGTAATACAGCATTCTGGTTTGGTGATTTGAAGAGCGATTTCTCATCATACGCCAACTTAGGTGATATCAAACTGAAAGAATTTGCGGCATGTACAGCTTATAAATTCTATGAAAGTGCAGAGATTATCCAGAATCCGAATAAATATGACGACTGGATTCCACGCGATACGACCTATAATGATGGTGGTTTCATCTCTGAATCCGTAGGAAGATACATCCGCAGTCCGTGGGATCTTTTCGACATGCACGGTAATGTTTGGGAATGGACCCGATCTGTTTATCAACCTTATCCGTATCAAGAGAACGACGGAAGAAATGATCCTCAGGCAGGAAAAGGGAAACGTGTAGTAAGAGGTGGTTCGTGGTACGACCGGCCATATCGGGCTACATCTTCTTTCCGCTTGCCATACCGCGATTATCAGAAAGTATATAATGTAGGATTCAGAGTCGTGATGGAGGAAGATTAAGCATGAAAATATGGGGAGTGAATTTTCTTTTGTACTGTCTGTTATTATTTCCATCCTGCGATGACAAGCAGGAAAAGTTACTTGTTTCCGGCTGTGGCTGGAAACAAGTTTCTATTCTTGACAAAGCCAGCGGTAAAATCGAATGGACACATCCGTTACAGTCGGGCGAAGATTGCAATGATGTTGAATTGACAACCGAAGGAAACATCTTGTATGCCTATACAACCGGCGCCAGACTGATCAACCGCCAGCAAGAGGTCCTCTGGGATTTCAAAGCAGACGAAAAAGAAGAACTTTATACAGCCACACAACTAACCGACGGGAAATACCTATTAGCCCTATGCGGGCATCCGTCTCGAATCATCGAGCTGTCGGCGGACGGCAAACCTATTTATGAATTAACATTCGATACCTCGATCGCCGATATTCACAGTCAATTCAGGCAGATCGTTAAGACACCAGAAAACACGTTTTTAATCCCTCTCATGGGACGTGGAGAAGTTATTGAAATGAGTCGTCAAGGAGAAGTACTCAAACGAATACCTTGCGGCGGAACACCTTTTTCTGTTCAAATCCTGACCAACGGGAATTGGTTGGTTTCGTGTGGAGATGGACATAAACTGGAAGAATTGAACCCTCGTACAGGTCAGTCTGATCGTACTGTCCAGTCGGGACAACTGGAAGGTGATCCGCTTTTGTTCGTAGCTGAAGCCATTCGTTATCCGAATGGAAATACGCTTATCAGCAATTGGAACGGACACACAAACGACAAAACACAGCCACTTCTCCTCGAAATAGACAGTTTGAATTATACCGTTTGGGAATTACCATATAATCCGGAGATTGTCAATATTTCGACAGTCTATTCTTTCTTTGAATAACACGCAAACTAATTCGGCAGCCACCTATCCACGGTGGCTGCTGTTTTTTATGCCATTAAATCAGGAAACATTCCTATATGCGATTTCGTTTGATTGACATATACGTTATTTCATTCCATAGAAAAGGTTATCTAATGTTATGTTTCAATCAAGTTTTTTACATAAAAATCAAGACAGACATAAAACAGGTATTAATAATTATCTATTTTCAAGCAAAAAAACTATCTTTGTAAAAATCGAGAAGATTATGAACAATAATAAAAAAATCATTATACGATCCATTCGTGAAACACTGAAGGATATACTTCCTGCTGGAGGAAAAGCCATCCTTTTCGGTTCACAAGCCCGTGATGAAGCTCGTGAAGATTCAGATTGGGACATCCTTATACTCTTAGATAAAACAAGAATAGAGGCAAATGATTATGATACCATTTCGTATCCATTAATAAGAGAATTAGGATGGAAGTTCAAGGCTTGCATAAATCCTGTTATGTACATGATGAAAGATTGGTTAAAATACAGTTTTTCTCCTTTTTATCACAATGTAACTAAAGACGGTATAGAATTGATATGACAATGAATGCAGATGACATAAAGGCAATGCTTAATAAATCCCCTCTTTATTCACTGGCCCCAACCGAACAAGTCGTTTTAATCGAATAATCCTTATCCAGTTTCTCCACCACAAAAGCTATTCTTTCTATATAAACCTTCCTCGGTTCCGGATTATCAGAAACTACGTTTTCTGTATAAATAGAAAAATAAAGGATCTTTTCTTCCATATTTTTCACCAACGAAAATTCTCGCTTTTCATAGTCCCTAAAATCATAATAAGTACGGACCAGTAAAGTATATTTACTAAAATCTACTTTCAGATAATCCGGATAGGCTTGCAGGAAGGCTTCAGAAAAATAGGTTTTCACCTCATCTTCGGATTGAAAAGCTATCATCTCCCAATTGATTTCATCAGCAGACACCAATTTACTACTATCCAACTGTGAACAATAAACCGGAAGTTCCTTCACTATCTCAATTCTTTCTGCATAAACAACAGGGTCATGCTGACAGCCCGTCGTGGTTAATAGCACGCAACACAAAAGAACCAACCAATACATACACCGTTTCATATCTATCACTCCTCTCTGTTTTAATATTGTTTTCAATAATAAAACGCCTGATATTCCTGATTATTGTATTCCAGTCAAAGATCTTGTTGATTACGAAATACTTTAGGCGAAACCCCATTCACCTTCTTAAAGAAACGGCCAAATACGCTTTGGGACGGAAAACCCAACCGATCACTGATTTGTTTGATGCTCAAGGTACTGTCCTTTAACAGGCTGCGAGCATTGAAGGAGATATATTCATCAATCCAGCCTGCACAGGTCTTTCCACTTTGCTCTTTGATGATAGACGACAAATATTTAGGACTAATACAGAGTTGGGAAGCATAAAAACCGGTATTTCTTTCTCTCAAAGAGTTTGCTTCCAGTAATTGGAGAAACTGATGAAACAATTCTTCCTGACGGTTGTTGGCGGGAGCTGCAATAACACGTTCAACTTCTTCATACAGTTTATAATCTTTCAAAGCCAAGATTTCACAATATCGCTGAATTACCAACGGCTGTGTTTGATAAGCCGGAAGGGCCAGTTCCTCTTTGATCAGCTTATAAATCTTAAGGCTATCAGACAAAGTTTGTACATTGCCCTGATATTTGTAGAAACATTGACTACGTTCTGACAAACAAGTTTCAACACGTAGGTTTCTCAGCATTTTGGTAATTCGATCGGTATGTATGGCAAATCCAAAATAAATCAGATCCAGAGAATTCTGTAGCAACTTGAAGATTGAACCCGGCATGATCGAAATAATTTGCCTTTCTTTCAAGATAATCGTTTCGTGATTGACTTCCATTTCGAGTGTCCCCCGGACGATATGTATGGATAGCAAATCATTGATTTGAATCGGATCATCCATCTTTTGCAAGTTTGTCGTTTTTTCTTCTTCCAAATTATCAAAAAGCATATATTGATCTTTCAGTACACCTTGGGTTAACTGATGAGGAATTTGTGAAATCTGTATTTGAATTATTTTCTTCTTTCGTTTCATGGTGAATCAGAGAAATTAGATCGCCTCTGCGAAGATAAGTTCATTTTCTCCAAAATGCAAATTGTATCGGAAAATATGCACAATAATTATGCATATTTTCCTCCAGTAATATATATATCGTTTGGTGTACTTTTGCAGCACAATAAAGAGGTATTATTTATGAAAAAGAATGTAAGTATTTCCGTATTCATCGGCTTTTGCCTGTTATCTTGCCATCAAGATATAAAACAAAAGCCTGTATTACATCATGTAGCATTAACGACTCCTATTAAAAATGGAGATGTTACAACCAAACATTTCTCCGGATTTGTCAAGGAATCAGAAGAAATCAGTGTTGGTTTCCGTGTGGGTGGTGTCATTGAAAAGCTAGCTGTAAAAGAAGGAGACTTCGTACGTCAAGGTCAAGTAATTGCTTCATTAGACAGCAAAGACTTTCAACTGAATCTGGATGCAGCCCAGATCCAATATGAACAGACGCAAAAGGAAGTTGGCCGTATGGAACGTATGTACCAGCAAAATGGTATGAGTGGGAATGATTATGAAAAGGCTTTGGCCAGATTAGAACAGCTACGTATCCAGTTAGAACAAAGCGAGCTGAATTGTGAATATACTGTATTGAGAGCGCCAGTGAGTGGTTATATCCAACAAGTAAATTTCCGGGCTGGCGAAATGATCGGAGCCGGGACAGCGGTTGTCACATTACTGGATGTAAATCACTTTGAGGTAGAAACCGATATTCCTGCGTCCTTATATATCCGGCAAGCTGATTTTTCCGGTTTTGACTGTGTGTCTTCCCAATGGCCTGACAAACGATTTGACCTGAAATGGGTCAGTATTAACCAAAAGGCCAACGGTAATCAACTGTACAAAGTCAAATTTACTTTACCGCATGAAGCGCAATCGGTTCTGACTGCAGGCATGAATGTAGAAGTAAATATCCACATCCAAAATAATGAAACAGTACGAAATACATTCGTAGTTCCGGAAAGTTCGGTATTCCAATCAGAAGGTGGTAACAGTTTTGTCTGGTTGTTCAATGCTGATTCGACTGTCAGTCGCCGAGAAGTTATAGTGGATCGGATGCTTCCGAGTGGATCTTTGCAAATCCGCCAAGGGCTAAACGGTGATGAGCGTATTGTGAAAGCAGGAGTGAAAGCTTTGGTTGAGCATGAAAAAGTAGGAGTCATAGAAACTCCGTCGGAAACCAATGTTGGAGGAATTATTTAATCAGAGAGGGTAAACCATGAAATTGAGTAAATACTTTATCAAGCGACCGACTCTGTTTTGGTCGTTAATGGTGGCTATTATTCTTGGTGGAATTTATTCCTACAGCAAGATGCCGAAACTGGAAGATCCGGAAATCAGTATCAAGCAGGCAAATGTTGTGATATTGTATCCGGGTGCTTCGGCCCATGAAGTAGAACTGGAAGCCGTCGCTGTATTGGAAGAAGCTTTACGTTCCATGCCGGAGGTGAATTATATCTCAAGCGAATCGTCGAATGGCATGGGCCTGGTAACGGTAGAGATGAAAATGACGGTTTCCGAAAGTCAGGTACAACAATACTGGGATTTGTTACGTCGGAAAGTCAATGATGTCTCTGCCATGCTGCCCAGTGGTTGTAGCACACCGATGGTGATTGATGATGTGTCGGATGTATATGGTATGTTCTATGCCTTAAAAGCCGAGGGTTATGACAACCGTGAAATGACGACCTATGCAGAATACCTTCGTCGGAATCTGCTGGGAGTAAACGGAGTCAAGCGAGTCACTTTATTTGGTAGCCGAGATGAATGTATCAATATTACATTGCCCAAAGAAAACCTGGCCCGTAACGGAATGACAGCTACCCAAATCATGACAGGTATTGATGCTGCCCACAAAACCGTTGAAGCCGGAAAGTATGAAGCCGGGAATAACCGTATACAACTTCGGGTGAGCGAACAGCTTAAAGATGAAAAAGACATCGAGAATCTGCTGATCAAGACAATGACCGGCGAACAGATCAGACTGGGCGATATTGCTCAGGTAGAACGTGGGTATTTGGAACCACAGAACAATGGATTTTGGGTAGATGGAAAGCCTGCAATTGCGATTCTGTTATCTACCGAACCTGATGTCAACGTAACCGAAGTCGGAAAAAGGGTGGAAGCTCGTATGACTGAACTGATGACGACTCTTCCCGCCGGTTTTGAATCGGAAAAGATTTTCTTTCAACCCGACAAGGTAAACAAGGCGATCGATTCCTTTTTGGTCAACCTGATCGAATCGGTTCTGATCGTTGTCTTTGCCTTAGTCTTTACTATGGGTTTCCGAAGCGGATTGATTATCGGCTCCGGCTTGATACTGACAATTGCTGCCTCCTTCCCTGTTCTGTTGATGTTGGGTACGACTTTACAACGAATTTCATTGGGAGCCTTTATCATCGCTATGGGAATGCTGGTAGATAATGCCATTGTCATCCTGGATGGTATCTTGATTGATAAGCGTCGCGGACTAGCACCCAAAAAGTATCTGTTCAATATCTGCCAGAAAACAGCCTGGCCTTTGTTGGGTGCAACGCTGATTGCTTCCTCCACCTTTTTATGTGTCTTTCTGGCGAAAGGTTCTGCCAGCGAATATGCTCACGACTTATTTCTCGTCTTGTGTGTCAGTCTGCTGATCAGTTGGTTACTGGCGATGACACAAGTTCCTATGTTTGCCAAGAGTTTTCTGCCACCGCGTATCAAAGAGCATCCGCAGGGACAGGACGAAGTATTGAACAAGCCTATCCATCGTTTTGTCCGGAAAATGACGTCTTTTCTGGTAGATCATAAGAAAGTGACGCTGGCCGTATCGGTTTCTTTATTGGTTTTGGCCGGCTGGTCATTCCGCTATGTGAAGAACTTGTATTTTCCCGACTTCGATTACAATCAGTTTGTTGTGGAATACTGGATGCCTTCGCAGACAAATCCGGAAAAGGTTCGTCACGACTTGCTGGAGATAACCGACCGACTGAAAGAGAAGTATCCGCAGATACAACGGATTACAGCCAGTCAAGGGAGTGCTCCAGCCCGCTATTGCCTGGTCCGTCCGATGACCAACGGTGGAGATTGTTACGGAGAACTATTGGTTGACTGTGAAGATTTCAATACTTGCAGTGAGATTATCCCGAGTCTGAGGGCGTTCTTACGGGCAGAATATCCGGATGCTTATATCCGTACCCGTCGTTACAACTTCTCAATCAGTACTTCGCACACTGTTGAAGTCCAGTTTAAAGGTCCGGACCCGGCAGTTCTACGCCGCCTAAGTGCCGAAGCAGAACAGATCATGCGGGAAGCCAAATCAGTAGATCCGTATTCAGTTCAGAACAACTGGAAAGAACGAAACAAGAGTCTGGTGGCTTATTATCAGCAAATGGACGGACGCCGGACCGGTATTAACCGAAGTGATGTAGGGAATGCGTTGATGGCGGCAACCGATGGTCTGACAGTAGGAGCTTTACACGATAAGGATAAGATAGTCCGGATTAATCTGCAAATCCGGAATGCCGATGGCAGTAAGATCCAAGATCTGAATGATGTTCCTGTCTGGACTATGATGCCGAATATCAATCTTTCGGATAATGACATGAAGGTTTTGCTCAGTGGCGGGATGAAGGCTTCGGATGTGGAAAACGAGCTATTCAAAAGTTCACCGCTGAGTAATGTAACGAAAGACTTGGATCTTGCCTGGGAAGAAGGAACGGTATATCGCTATGACTGTATGCGTGCTATCGAAGCGGAATGCGATCCGGATTACGATAATGGCTCTTCTCCGGTGAAAGTACAGAAGGAAATACAGGAAAAGATCGAGTCGATTCCATTACCTCCGGGATATTCGATGCGTTGGATGGGAGAAATTAAACAGCAGGCCGAATCGAATGAGGCATTGGCTGATTATTATCCGCTGACTCTGATCATTGTCCTGACAGTTCTGCTGCTGCTTTTCAACGACTGGCGCAAGGTGATCCTGATCCTGATTTGCCTGCCTTTCGTAATCGTGGGTGTAGCTCCGGCTTTGATTGCCACCGGCTTGCCGTTTACCTTCATGGCAACCATCGGAATGGCCGGTTTGATGGGTATGATGATCAAGAACTCGATTGTACTGGTTGATGAAATCAATCGTTTGATGACGGAAGAAGGACTACATCCGTATCATGCCATCATCCAAGCAACGGTTGCCCGTGCCAACCCGGTAATTATGGCATCAGCTACAACGATTGTCGGTATGTTGCCCTTGGTTTCTGATCCGATGTACGGCTCGATGGCGGTATCTATCATGGCAGGTCTGACGATGGGTACGATCATTACCCTGATGTTATTACCCGTATTTTACGCAATATTCTTTAAAGTGACAAAACCTCAAACAGAGGAGTAATACAAACATGAAAAAGTTTCTTATATATATTATAGGTATAGGATGTTTCCTGTCTCCGTTCCGCACGTGGGGACAAGCACGTTTGGAAATATCCAACGAAGTTTGTCGCCAAATGGCTTGCGAATCCAATAAGTCACTGCAAGTGGCAGACAACAATCAATTGAATGCAGAGATCGAGAAACAATTGGCTAAATCCAATTTCTTTCCGGATGTGAGCGGCATGGCCGGAACTTTCTACTCACCCAAGGAATACACCATCCAAGAAGGAGTCAATTTAAGCATGAAAGGTGTTTATCTGGCCGGCATATCTGTTTCTCAACCGATCTATACTGGTGGTAAGATACGAGCCGGTTACCAATCGGCTCGTATCGGGGCAGAAATGAGCCAGTTGAACCGGCAGAAAGAAACAGCCGATGTAGTAGCCGATGCCGACGAAGCCTACTGGCTGTATGTATCCGTTTGCCAAAAGGTAAAGTTGCTCGAAGATTATAAACGACAAATGGATGAGCTTTTACAACAGACACAGGTAAGCGTAGACGTGGAAATGGCGACCCGCAACGACTTACTGACCATCGAAAGTGAAAAAAGCCAGATAGAATACCAGCTGAAACGGGCATTAACCGGGAAAGAACTCGCCCGATTGTCCTTGTGTCAAAAAATCGGCGTCCCGTTTGATACAAACGTTATCCCGACTGATACCACGATTGTGGTAGAAGAACTGACACCGGCCATCTTGGATTCCGACTTTTCTTCCCGTCCCGAATTAAAACTGTTGGAAAAAGACATCCAGTTGAAAGAACAAAACATCAAGATATCCAGAGCCTCCTATCTACCATCCATCGGTTTTAGTGCCGGCTATTCTTACTACGGAGGTTTTAAAGTTGGAGATATAACAAACTCGGATGGTGTTGGGACTTTGATGCTTTCAGCCAGTATTCCTCTCTATCACTTCGGAGAAAATTACAGGAAAGTAAAGAAAGCCAAGGTAGAGGCGACCAATAGCCGGTTACTGTTCGAACACAACAAAGAATTGATGGCTATCGAAGTAGAGCAGCAGAAGCGCAGCCTGATTGATGCCTATCAACTGATTGAGACGGCACAGAAAGCTTTAGCCCAAGCCCAAGAGGCTTTACGGATTACACGGTTGAATTATCAAGAACAAATGAAGACTTTGGTCGATTTGCTGGATGCGCAGACACGCTGGCAGGAAGCCTACAGCCATCTCATCGAAGCACAGACCAATTACAAGATACAAGAAACGGCTTATCTCAAGTCGTTGGGGCGTTTATCGTAAGGTTGACAGAGAAAAGGTGTTGAGAATAAACGCAGCTACTTGATACCTCTTTTATCGCTCGCTCACCGGATGTGAATTTCGTGGGTAGCATTTTTCTGACTCCAGTGTTTGCTTGGGAAAGAAACACTGGAGTTTTTTCATGCGGAATAATATGCCTCCAAATACAGAATTGGATACGGTGAAACACAAATCAAGTTACAAATTAATTTTTTGACATCCGTCAAAAAGCTTTTCCATAGTTGTGGTAAAGCTTTACCACATATATAGAAAAGCTTTAGCACATCTGTCAAAAATATGAAAGAAAACGAAGATCCGGTTTTAATGACCTATCATCCGGATACGAAACAAAGAAAAAAAGAAGATGATGAAAATCCGATTTTTATGGCTAAAGAACATTTTTTACCGCAAAAATCGTCTACATTAAAAAAAATTAGGGTATTTTTGTGAGCTCATTGTAAAGATGTGTCCGTTGATAAAAAGGCAGAGAAAGACAAAAATGTAGTTATCAATTTATTAATAAGTCTTAATCCACACGATTTTATCACCTACAAGTTACAATGTAAAGAAAAATACTTTAGTTTTGCACCTTAATAATGAAAGGTTTATTGAATTGAAGTAAAAAAGAATCATTATAACATTTTAAACTTACAGTAATTATGAACAAAAAGTTTTTATTGCCATTCTTTTTATTGGCAGCAATTCTGGCTTTTTCTTCTTGTTCTAACAAGTTGAAACCGCTGGCAGAAGAGTACATTAAGGCTGAGCCTCAACCTCTGGAAGCTATCGGTGGTAAAGTTCCTGTAACCATCAATGCTACTATCCCGGCTAAATGGTTTAACAAGAAAGCTGTTGTAACTATCACTCCGGTATTGCGTTATCAGGGTGGTGAAGCTTGGGGAACTGCTTACACTTACCAAGGTGAAAAAGTAAAAGGCAACAACCAGGTTATCCCTTACAAAGAAGGTGCAAACGTAACAATGAAGTCTTCTTTCACTTACAAACCTGAAATGAAGAAATCTGAATTGTTCCTGACTTTCGATGCAAAGATCAAAAACAAAACAGTTAAATTGCCGGATGTAAAGATCGGTGAAGGCGTATTGGCTACTTCAGCTTTGGCTGATGCTGCTACTGCTAACGCTGCTATCGCAGCCGACAAATTCCAGCGTATCATCAAAGAAGCTCACGATGCAAGCATCATGTTCTTGATCCAGCAGGCTGAACTTCGTTCAAAAGAATTGAAGAAAGATGAAATCTCTGACTGGAAAGACTTGGTTAAGAACGCTGACGAAGCTCCTAACCAGAATGTAGCTATCGAAATCCAGGCTTATGCTTCTCCTGATGGTGGTGTTGAACTGAACACAGGTTTGGCTGAAAGACGTGAAAAGAATACAGACAAATATTTGGCTAAGGAATTGAAGAAGATGAAAGTTGACGTTCCTGTTGATGCTAAATATACTGCTCAGGACTGGGAAGGATTCCAGGAATTGGTTTCTAAATCAAACATCCAGGATAAGGATTTGGTTTTGCGTGTATTGTCTATGTATAGCGATCCTGAACAACGCGAACAGGAAATCAAGAACATCTCTTCTGTATTCAGCACATTGGCTGACGAAATCCTGCCGCAGTTGCGTCGTTCTCGTTTGGTTGCTAACATCGAAATCATCGGTAAGTCTGATGACGAAATCTCGGCTTTGGCTAAGAACGATCCGAAGGCTCTGAACGTAGAAGAAATTCTGTACGCTGCTACATTGACTAACAACGATGCTGAAAAGACAGCTATCTATAACAAAGCTTCTGAATTGTATCCGAACGACTATCGTACTTGGAACAACGTTGGTATGATGGCATTCCGCGCAGGTGATTTGGCTAAGGCTGAACAAATGTTCAACAAAGCTAACTCTGTTAAGAATAATCCGGAAGCTAACATGAACTTAGGTTTGATCGCTTTGACTAAGGGTGACCAAGCTAAGGCTCAGCAGTTGTTCGGTAGCGCTTCTGGTGTTGCTGAATTAAGCGAAGCTCTGGGTGTTCTGTACTTGGAACAAGGCGAATGGACTAAGGCTGCTAATTCATTTGGTTCAGTTAAGTCTAACAACGCTGCTTTGGCTCAGATCTTGACAAAAGATTACAACAAAGCTTCTCAGACTTTGAACGCTGTTCCTAATCCTGATGCTATCACTTCTTATTTGAAGGCTATCGTTGCAGCTCGTACAAACGATGCTAACGGTGTAGTAAGCAACTTGAAGGCTGCTATCGCTAAAGATGGTTCTTTGAAGAAAGAAGCTGCTATCGATTTGGAATTTGCTAAATATGCAACAAACTCTGATTTCGCTGCATTGGTAAAATAATTGAGATTATTCAGTAATCATTTAATAGTAAAAGGTCCTTCTTCGGAGGGACCTTTTCTTGTATTTATATGACAACAAAAGAAGTAAAAGGACACGCCGCTATGTTTGGAGCGGAATTGATGTGGGGACTGATGGCGCCTGTTGGAAAGTTTGTTCTCTCGGGTGCGCTCTTGTCGCCTTTGGTTTTAACCGATTGCCGGATGTTCGGAGCTGCACTTCTGTTTTGGTTGGTTTCATTCTTTACCAAACAGGAACATGTCAACCATAAAGATATGCTTTCCCTATTCTTCGCTTCCATGCTGGGCATTGTTTTTAACCAAGGTTCGTATATCTTCGGACTAAGCATGACCTCTCCTATCAATGCCTCGATTGTAACAACCAGTTCACCGATTCTGACGATGATCATTGCCGCCTTATATTTACGTGAACCGGTTACCGGCAAGAAACTGATTGGCGTATTCATGGGTGCAACCGGTGCATTGTTACTTATCTTCAGCGGACAACAAATGCAAAATGCCAGCCAGTCAGGAAATATCTGGGGCGATTTGCTTTGTCTGTTTGCCCAATTCTGTTTTGCCTGCTACCTGGTTTTCTACAAAGGACTGATCTCTCGCTACTCTCCTATCACCTTGATGAAATGGATGTTTACCTATGCTTCCGTTTGCATGATACCATTTTCGTACAACGAACTGGTAAAAACAGACTGGATGGCTATGGACTATAAACTGATAGGCGGTATCTTCATGGTTGTCTTCTGTGCAACTTTTATCAGCTACCTGTTGGTTCCTATCGGACAACGCACCTTACGCCCGACCGTAACCAGCATGTATAACTATGTACAGCCAATTGTAGCCAGTATCGTTGCGGTTATTTGGGGAATGGACCAGTTCAACCTGCTAAAGGTAATTGCCGTAATTCTGGTCTTTACCGGTGTCTTTTTCGTTACGCAAAGCCGTAGCCGAGCCGATCTGGAAGCCTACGAGAAACAAAAGAAAGCAGCACAGGAAGAATAATCTTCCGGCTGCATCTTTAAAAGACGATTTTACGTGTAAAGATCTGATCGCCCTGTTGGATGGAAAGCAAATATATTCCGCTTGAAATATGAGGATAACTCCAGGTTGATTGTGCCTCATGAATCATCTGAGAATCGATAACTTTCCCGGCGAAATCAACCAACCGATAATGCGCTCCTGAAGGATTTTCCGGAAAGATCAAATCGATTCTTTTATCTTTCCGCATCACATTCACCTGTATATCCAGTTCTGAAGCCAACAATTCATTACCGGTAGTTTTTGTATAATAAGAAACAACGGGATCGATAAACAAAGCCGTATTGAATCCAATACCTGAAGCTTGTGAAGCTTCTACCCACTCTTCTCCTTGCTTAATCCAGGCACTGTTTTGTGTCATTTCTCCTTTTTGAATATTATAGGTACAGAAATTAACATCGTTGTTGATACGATAACCAACAAAGAAACTACCATCAGTCTCTATGGGTGTATCAAATGCGATGAAATGTTCTTGCGAGCGAGACAAAGATTTACTTATTTCTCCGAACGTACTGCCATCAGTATATTGCAAAATCGGATTGAATTTCTTCGTAGCAACCAACGTCTCTGGTTTATCTATACCCGTATACAGACAAATATCTACGTCTAATGTATTTCTTCCCGAGAAACTGGGAGTCACCAAATAGCAACCGTACACATGAGCGGCCACCGAAGTCGTATATTGCTCTGCGTATTCTTTTGTGGAACCGTTGAGACCAAACAAATAAGTCTCATCTGACTGGCTTGTTTCAATCAGATCATATTTGCCGTTCTCTATTACATGACTTAACCGAAAAGCCGGAGAAGCAGCATACGGATCCATACCGTCACAAAGCCGGTCTGTTTGGTTCGGAGCTAACCAATACTTCAACTGATGAGCACTTCCTTCATTGGCTTCCCATGAATAATACAAGGAATAAAAATAGTCGTTATAAGGAGAATAGCAATAAGATCCGCCCCCGGTAAGCGCACCCAGAATGCGATTGTCTCCGTCTAGTAAAGGAGAACCGGACGAACCTCCGGCCGTACATCCTTGTATCCATTCCGGCACATGCCAGAAACTATTGGAAGCAAAATTGTATCCGCTATCCTTGAAACTATCCAATTGAACCTTTTCTGCCAGACTAAAACGCTTGGTCGCTCCTCCTGGATGCTGAATACAGGCATAAGTACCCGAAGAAGAGGTTGTCGCATTCCACCCTGCATAGTAAGGACGATAATATATAGGTGGTATTTCTGTCAATTCCAGCAAAGCCATATCTGTACTCTCGCTAATAGCCCGGCAATAAGTCGATACCATCGACATCTCTTCCGTTCCCCGCATCGAAGATTCGCAACTCGGACTATTATAATTGAAGAAGGCAATAATCTTGCCGGCTATCTCTTCGTAATCCGGATTCTTCAAGGTAAAGTCTTCATTCAGGCAATGCGAAGCCGTCAATAAATAAGGCTTCCCGTCTTGATTTGTATTATTGATAAGTGATCCCGTACAATAATAGACACCATCCACGATGAGTTCAACCACACTCCGTCCGACTTCCTGATAAGGATCACCATCCGGTAAAGAACAGATCAGAGGAAGAATGCAAGTATCACCACTAGGTTCACTAGCTGGTTCAGCCACCTTTTGTATTGAACGGTAACCATGGTTTACTTCTCCTATTCTTAACTTTCCATGAAACGTTCTGTTCGCCGGCTCCTGATATTCAATGATAAGTTCCTCTCCATAAATAGGAGAAACAGGCAGTATCCGACGCTCGGAATTATTCTGACTGGTAAAACTTCCTTTCACCTGTTTTTGTTCCGGATCATAGATGAAAAGACTTGCTCCTTCAGGCAATTCGTATTCCGTAAACAGCAGATTCAAAGAAACAGCACCGGCAGAACGAATTCCAAGTCTCCAAACGCGCGTTCCGTCCGCCAAAGTATAAGTTACACCAGCATTTTCAGGTGTAAAATCAGTAATAAATTTATAGGCAAACCGATTGAAATTTCGCAATCCGTTGTATTCCATAGAATCTAAACGAAGTTGTTCCTGCAAATCAAAAGAAGGCATGGATTCAAATAAGTTTTCTTCTGCTGATCGCGTCAAGAGATAAGGTAATGGTTTCCCACCATGACTGATTTGAGCGAATACGGGAGTTATGAAAAGGCAAGATATAATACTAAAGAAAACAATAACGGTCTTCATGGATGATGAATTGATGTAAGATTGTAAACTGAGTAACCCAAACAAAGATATAACGTATCCCTATAAATAAAAAGTACGCCTTCCAACAAGTGAATGGCGTACTTTTTAAGGATGAAGAGCCTGATTTCCTATTATCGCATCGGTCTCTTCTTATTTATTCCTCTGATAGAGGATGTTTAACCCTGATTATGTTGACGCTCGGGACGCGGACCATGATTGTTGTTACGAGGTCCTTTTTCTTGGCGTTGCGCACGTTCACTTCTGGGAGCTCTTTCTTCAAAACCTTCCGGTTTAGGCAGCAAAGCTTTGTGAGACAACTTGAACTTACCTGTCTTCGGATCGATATCCAACAGCTTCACTGTAATTGTATCGCCTTCCTTCAAACCAGCCTGTTCAACTGTTTCCAAACGTCTCCAGTCAATTTCTGAGATGTGCAGCAAACCATCTTTACCCGGCATAAATTCTACGAAAGCACCATACGGCATGATTGAAGAAATCTTTCCTTCGTAAACTTCACCGATTTCCGGTACAGCTACAATTGACTTGATAGCACGCATAGCTGCATCAATCACTTCTTTATTGCTAGCAGAGATTTCAACTTTACCAACGCCATCAACTTCTTCAATAGAAATAGTTGCACCCGTCTTTTCCTGAATACCCTGAATAATCTTACCGCCCGGGCCAATAATAGCACCGATAAATTCTTTAGCTACCGTCAATGTCTCGATACGCGGAGCATGAGGTTTCAAATCAGCACGTGTTTCCGGTTGAGCTTCTGTAATCTTATTCAAGATATACATACGGCCTTCACGAGCCTGCGCTAAAGCGTTTTCCAGAATTTCGTATGACAAACCGTCTACTTTGATATCCATCTGGGTAGCAGTAATACCATCTTTTGTACCTGTAACCTTGAAGTCCATATCTCCCAAGTGGTCTTCATCACCCAAGATATCTGACAAGATTGCATAATTAGTTCCGTGATTTTCTGAAATCAATCCCATAGCAATACCAGAAACCGGCTTCTTCATCGGTACACCGGCATCACGTAAAGCCAATGTTCCGGCACATACAGTTGCCATAGAAGAAGATCCATTTGATTCCAGGATATCAGACATAACACGAACTACATATGGATAGTCTTCCGGAATCATCCGCTTCAATGCACGCCAAGCCAAGTGACCATGACCAATCTCACGGCGACCAACGCCACGCTGTGCTTTCGCTTCTCCGGTAGAGAATGGTGGGAAATTATAGTGCAATAAGAAACGTTCTTTGTCGTGAACCAAAACGTCGTCGATAATCTTCTCGTCATCTTTGGTTCCTAATGTTACAGTTGACAAAGACTGAGTCTCACCACGTGTAAAGATAGCTGAACCATGAGGACCAGGCAAACAATCTGTTTCAATCCAGATCGGACGAATCTCTGTAGTCTTACGACCATCCAAACGTTTTCCTTCATCCAAGATAGCACGACGCATTGCTTCCTTCTCCACATCGTGATAGTAACGGTCGATCATACCGACTTTCTCTTCAGTCAGTTCTTCTTCCGTAAACTGAGACTTATATTCTTCAACGATTGCGTCAAAAGCTTCAGCACGCTGATGCTTGTCTGTACCTGAAGTAGCTACCGCATAAGCCTTAGCATAACATTTATCATGTACATCCTTACGCAAATCATCATCGTTTACTTCATGACAATATTCACGTTTTACAGTTTTACCACAAGCTTCCATCAATTCCATCTGAGCCTGGCACTGTACCTTGATTGCTTCGTGAGCTGCCTTGATAGCATCAAGCATTTCAGACTCCTGAACTTCGTTCATTTCGCCTTCCACCATCATGATGTTATCCAAAGTAGCACCTACCATAATATCGATGTCTGCTTTTTCCAACTGAGAGAATGTCGGGTTGATTACGAACTGGCCATCTACACGAGCAACGCGTACTTCTGAAATCGGGCCATTAAATGGAATATCCGAAACAGCCAATGCAGCTGAAGCGGCCAAACCTGCCAATGCATCCGGCATATCTTCGCCATCAGCAGAGAACAATATAATATTTACATAAACTTCTGCGTGGTAATTGTCGGGGAATAAAGGACGCAAAGCACGGTCAACCAAACGTGCTGTCAAGATTTCGTAGTCAGAAGCTTTTCCTTCTCGCTTAGTAAAGCCTCCTGGAAAACGTCCGAAAGCGGAGAATTTCTCCTTATATTCTACTTGCAGTGGCATGAAATCAACTCCGGGATTGGCATCTTTAGCGGCACAAACAGTAGCCAGCAACACGGTATTGCCCATTCGGACGGTAACTGCACCGTCGGCTTGTTTGGCCAATTTTCCCGTCTCGATGGTGATGGTTCTTCCATCACTCAACTCGATTGTCTTGTTAATTGGATTAAGCATAATCTTATCTTATTTTTTCTCATCTATAAAATTGTCGCAAAGTTAATGAAAGTTTGCCGCTAACCGAATTAAAAAGCTATTAAATAATTGCCTGAATAGAACTTTTCCTATAAAAATAAAGGATAATTTCCGAATTCATAGTGTAAAAGTGTAAAATAATGTATATTTGCAACGAGAAATAGATTAATTATTAGAGAATATGAAAGCTGTAACTCGTTATATTTATTTGTTCTTAGCGCTTTTGGCTGTTACTTCTTGTAAGAAAGATAATAATTTTACGGTTGAAGGTGTCGTTTCAGGAGCAGAAGGACAAATCATGTATTTGGAGAATGTCGGTGTATCATCCGTAAGTATGCTGGATTCTGTGAAATTGAATGCAGCAGGAACATTTGAATTCACCCAACCTCGTCCGGAATATCCGGACTTTTACCGGTTGCGTCTGAAGAATCAGTTGATCAACTTTGCTGTTGACTCTACTGAGACAATCAAGATCCTGGCTGATGCCGGTACATTTGCAACCTCGTATAAAGTAGAAGGTTCGGAAAACTGTAAGGCGATCAAGACAATTACGCTGGCTCAGCTGGATGCGAACCAGGCTATCCAGAAGTTACGTAAGGAATACGAGCATAAACACATGGAAGATTCCGTTTACCGGCGTAAAGTATTGGAAGCTTCTTCTGCTTACAAAGAAGTGGCTCTAAAGTACATTTTTGGCGCACCGATGTCGACAGTTGCTTATTATGCCTTGTTCCAGCAAGTAGACGGATTGTTATTCTTCGACTTGTATGACAAGAAAGATTCTCAGGCTTACGGAGCCGTAGCCACTAGTTATGATCATTTTTATCCGGAGAATCCGCGTTCGAAACAATTGCATAATCTGGCTCTTCAATCCATCAAGTTTATCCGTGCACAACGGAAGCTGGATCTGTCGGATGTAAAGACAACTGAGATCACATTCTTGGATATTGAATTGCCGGACTTATACAGCACGCCGATTAAGCTGTCGGAAATATCCAAAGGACGTCCGGTCATTGTAAACTTTACGGCTTATCAGGCAGAATGGTCGCCTGCTCTGAACATGGAATTGAATCGTTTATACACAAAATACAAAGACAACGGACTGCTGATTTATCAGATTTCGCTGGATGCCGACAAACACTTCTGGATGAATGCAGCTTCAAACCTTCCTTGGACGTGCGTACGCGATCCGCAAACCGTTTATTCGCAGGTGGCATCTTTGTATAATGTCAAGCAACTGCCGGCTATTTTCATTCTCGACAAGAAAGGAAATATCATCAAACGTTCAGACAATATCAAGCAGTTGGAAAAAGATCTTGAAGCAGCTTTGTAAGCTCTTATATACAGAAAACGTGCCAATTAAGGCAAGTAACAATATGTTATAAAGCAGTCGGTTTAATTGGTGCAATTCAAAAACTTCACTTACATTTGCGAAGTCTTTACATTATAAAATAAGAGTTCCGGTCAAAAGTGATTGGCCGGGATTCTTTTTTTATTGTGTGGTTAGTAAATCGAATATAAACAAAACAAATAAACATTTAAGGAGGAATTATTATGGCGGTTAGCTATATGACAGAAGAAGGTTATAATAAGATTTTAGCCGAAATTAATTATCTGGAAACCGTGAAACGTCCGGAAATCTCAGCTCAGATTGCTGAAGCTCGTGATAAAGGTGACTTGTCTGAAAATGCAGAATACGATGCAGCCAAGGAAGCTCAAGGCATTATGGAAGCCAAACTGGCTCAACTGAAAGGTTTGATTGCCAATGCCCGCCTGATCGACGAATCGCGTGTACAAACAGACGAAGTACAGATCTTGAATAAAGTAAAGATTAAGAATACGAAAAACAATGCAGTCATGACTTATATGTTGGTTTCTGATTCAGAAGCGAACCTGAAAGAAGGCAAGATTGCTATCAGTACACCGATTGCTCAAGGACTGCTGGGTAAGAAAGTGGGTGATATCGTCGAAATCAAAGTACCTTCTGGTATCATGAACTTCGAAATCATGGATATTTCTATTTAATATTTTAGAGTATGGCAACAATATTCAGTAGAATTGTGGCAGGCGAAATTCCTTGCCATAAGATTGCGGAAGACGACGAATTCTTCGCCTTTCTGGATATCAATCCAGTCGCAGTGGGACATACATTGGTTATTCCCAAGAAAGAAGTGGATTATATATTCGACATCGATGATCCGATGTTAGGACGAATGATGGCTTTTGCCAAACGTGTCGCTCGGGCTTTGGAAACGGCTATCGAGTGCAAACGGGTTGGTTTGGCCGTTATGGGACTAGAAGTTCCTCATGCACACATTCATTTAATTCCGATTACAAAAGAGTCGGACATGAACTTTTTCGGAAAGAAAAAAGAAATGACACAAGAAGAATTGGCCGCTGTGGCAGAAAAAGTGCGTTTTGTGTATAAATGATCGAATTTATTAGGTAAATACAAATATGTTGTGTATATTCGCACTACAAATTAAAATTCATTAGTGGTTTTTACTCATAAAATTTGTTGACCTTAAAAAGGGAAGAGGCCTCTCTGAGAAGATCGGCCTCTTTTTTTATTCCTTCAGTTGTTCCCTATTTCCTCAAGTTAATCCGTCATGTTCGAGAAAAGGATTGCCTTTTGCCGCGCCAACAGAACACGACAAAAGGCTTGATGTTACCAACAATCCGCTGTTAAAGCCATTTGTTGTCTGATTCTTCTTCGTAACCCTTCTATCCGTTATAGAATATAATAAGAGGTATTCGACCAATCCAATGAGTTCCATCCGTTGATTCCTGTCTGATAGAAATAGATTCCCAACAGGATAAATGAGATAACCCACAGAATGACCAACGTCCATTTACCAGTATCGGGCAGTGGTTTGGTGTGGAACAACGAGGTCGCTATCGCACTTCCGATATAGAATAAAGGAACTCCAAACAACAAGACGCAACCGATACATCCCATAATGACTAACGAACTGGGCGCTCCTAAATACCAATCCATGCCAAACGGTGAAAGATGGTAAAGGACACTCGATCCGCCGACCAGTAAAGCAAAGACGGCTACAAGCATGATCAATACGCCGAATAAAAGTCCCGGCAACAGGATGATTCCGGCCAGAATAACAACGAATTTCAAGATAAAGCCGACTACCTGTACAAAGATATCACCTAGCTTCTGAAAAAAGTTACGAGGCTTTTCCGAGTTTACATAGTCGGAAACGTTGTTACTCACCTTTTCAAATCCATCGGTTACGGTTTTGCCGATGTTTTCTATCGTGACGCTTTCACCACGCATTTCCAGTTTTTCCGTAGCGGTCCGAGCCTGTGGGATAATCAGCCAAAGGACCAGATAAATCGGAATAGTAATTCCGTAATAAAACATCAGTAGGAAGAGAATGATTCGTATTGCCGTTGCATCCCAACCGGTATAGGCTGCAAAACCACCCGCAACACCTCCTAATATCTTATTATCAGGATCACGCATCAAACGCTTGTGTGTATGGGTCTGACTCTGCGCATCCATTTGGGTTGTTGTATCATATATCGTACTTTTATGTTCATCTTGAATTTCTTCCTCGAAGATTTCTTCCGGCTTACCCATCCGTTTGATAACTTCTTCTACCTGCTCGATACTGATTACCTGATAGCCCAAACGAGTCCTTTCCGAGAAAAGTTCAGAGATACGTAACTCGAAGTCGTTCATGATTTCGTCGGATCCTTCTTCTTTCTTAAAATGGATACGCAGGTTACTCAAATATTTGTCGAGGAGCTGATAAGCATCTTCATCTATGTGAAACACCGAACCTCCCAGGTTGATAGTAAGCGTCTTTTTCATATACTGTTAATTGTTTTTTATATGGTTAATCGTATCGTTCAACTGTTGCCATGAGGCTTCCAGTTCCTGAAGGAATTCCTCGCCCGACTCCGTCAGCTGGTAGTACTTCCGAGGTGGTCCTTGCGTAGATTCTATCCATTGATAGCTGAGCAGACCGCTGTTTTTCAAGCGGGTCAGCAGCGGATATAAAGTCCCTTCCACTACAATCAAGCGGGCTTCCTGCAACTTCTGAATAATATCAGAGGTATAAGCCGGCTCTTTCTTCAACAAGAGAAGGATACAATACTCAAGTGTTCCTTTTCTCATCTGTGATTTAACGTTCTCCGCATTCATTGCCTTTTGTTTATGTTGATTTTCAACTTCTTTTTTATTTACTACTGCGAATGTATCAATTTATAATGTACTATGCAATACATACTACTATTATTTAACTATATTTAAGTTGCAAGTGATTTCGATGAAGCCATTATGTGGTCAGATTCCAATAGAATAAATAATCGGGAAATCTGTCAACCCGATTTATAAATAAGTAAAACAGCTGGTCAACCAATATGAATGATAAGGAGATCTCCCGAGAATCATATCTGATGATTACAGAAATTATATCATTTCACCCTTGTGGGACGATCGTTTCACAAGGGTGGAATGATCGTTCCACAGGGGTGAAGAGATCGTTCCACAAGGGTGAAACGATAAAAAATCAAGTAGAACCTCAACAGATAAAAACAGGAAAAGACCGTCTTCTACCTATATTTTATAGGAAAAACCAGCGATATAAGCCTCCATTATTGCACATTTTCAATAATAGTGTGTAATTTTTTAGGAAATATTGGTTTGTGAATAAAGAATAAACTACATTTGCAGCAGAATTAAAAAAAACAAATTATGACTTACTATCACTTTGCCGAGTTGATTCATCGGCAGGCTGCTAAATACGGAAACCGTACAGCTTTGAAATATCGGGATGACGCTACTGGCAAATGGTCAAAGATTTCATGGATCCAGTTTGCAGAGAATGTGCGCCTGACGGCAGAAGCCATGGCCGATAGCGGAATTGGTGTGCAAGAAAACATTGGTATGTATTCACAAAACATGCCTCAGTGTTTATACACAAGCTTCGGTGCCTATGCAAACCGGATTGTAGATATTCCGATGTATGCAACCAGCTCTCCGGCACAAGTTGCCTATATCGTGAAAGACGCCAATATCCATACCCTGTTTGTCGGTGAACAGTTACAATATAATAATGCATGGATCGTGCAGAAACAATTACCGAACATCTTGCGTAAGCTTGTTGTCTTTGATTCGTCGGTTCGTTTGAATCCGGAAGACAAGACTTCGGTTTATTTTGATGACTTCATCCGCCTGGGAAATAATGCACATGCCGAATCGCAGGTAAAGATCCGTACTTCGCAAGCCCGGCCGGAAGATGTGGCTACTATTATATATACGTCTGGTACAACAGGCAATTCAAAAGGCGTAGTATTGACACATGCCAATTATCTGGAAGCTATGCGGACACATGATCTGCGTATCCCGCAAGTGACCGACAAAGACACGTCAATGTGTTTCTTGCCTTTGACGCATATCTTTGAGAAAGGATGGACTTGTGTTTGTCTGATGAAAGGTGTCAAAGTAGCGATTAATCATGATCCTAAACTGATACAAAAGACACTGCCGGAAGTAGCTCCTACGACGATGTCGAGCGTGCCGCGTTTTTGGGAAAAAGTCTATATTGGTGTACAAGAGAAGATCCGTACCTCTTCTCCTTCGGCACAAAAGATCTTTAAAGACGCCATTGAGACCGGACGTTTGTATAATCTGGAATATCGCCGGAAAGGCATTAAGCCGCCTTTGTCGCTGAAGCTGAAGTTTGAGTTTTACAACCGTACAGTCTTCACCTTGCTGAAGCGGGTAGTCGGGATTCAAAACGGACGTTTCTTCCCAGTTGCCGGTGCTCCTTTATCCGACAAGGTATTGGAATTCCTATTGTCAGTCAACATTCCCATCCGCTATGGCTACGGATTGAGTGAAACAACGGCTACGGTTTGTTTCTTCCCGGAAGAGAATTATGAAATAGGTTCGTTGGGCGTGCTGCAACCGGATCTACAAGTACGTATTGATCCGTCGAACAACGAAATCTTAGTCAAAGGAAAGACGGTTATGGCAGGATATTACAACCGGCCGGAAGAAAATGCGGCGGCCTTTACCGAAGACGGCTATTTCCGAACAGGCGATGCCGGACGGTTAGAAGGCAATACCTTGTATTTCCTGGAACGTATTAAAGATTTGTATAAGACTTCAAACGGTAAATACATCGCTCCGCAGGCCATCGAATTAAGTATTACCAGTGATCCGTATATAGATCAGGTAGCTGTGATTGGCGACCAGCGGAAGTTTGTCAGTGCCTTGGTTGTACCGAACTATGCTTTGCTAGAAGACTACGCCAAGGAACAACACATCTCCTATTCAACACGGGCAGAACTATTGCAACATGAAATGATTCATAAATTGATTCAGGCACACATCGAAGAGCATCAAAGAGAATTGGCTGCTTTCGAAAAGATCAAACGCTTCACGTTGCTTCCTGCTCCCTTTACGATGGAAAGTGGCGAACTGACTGACACATTGAAGTTACGCCGACGCATTGTATCCGAGCACTATGCAGAACAAATCGAAGCCATGTATGCCGAATAAATAAGTCAGCATAGAAAACAGATAAGACCAGAAAGTTCTCAGACGGGAAAGCCGTTACTGAGAACTTTTTGGTTTTTAAACGATTCTCAAAACAATAATAGAAGCCGGTTTTCGTTTTTGGAATAGTCACACAAATAAGTTAATCATATAACACATAAAAGGAGAGTGAAAGAAATGAAGAAAATGATGATGGCAGTCCTTGCCTTAGGCATGGCAACGGCTGCTTCGGCACAAGAAAAAGCCGTTGAGTTAGAGCCGAGAGTAGGAATAAATCTGATTGCTCCGTATGAATCAGGAGAGAACTGTATGTTCGGGTATAATATTGGTACAATGGTTTCCATTCCACTGACCGAACATTTTTATCTGCAACCCGGAATTTCTTTTCTGAGTTGTCACCAGCAATCCAGCGACAATGTCAGTCTATTACATATTCCAGTTTATGCTTCCTATCGGCTTCCGGTGAAAGAAGTGACCTGGCGTTTTAATCTAGGTCCTTATGCACAGCTGGGTAATGACTATGATTTCGGTATTTCTGCCGAAATAGGATTGGAATACAACCGATGGTTTGGCGGTATTCATGCCTATCAAACCGTTATTCCGGATGAAATGTCTGGTATTTTCGGATTATCCTTCGGATACAAGTTCCAGATACGATAAGACCCGCACAGTCTTGCCCGATCATTTTTCACATATAAAATGAGGGGTCCTGCACGCTGCGGCGGCACTTTTAAACTTTTAAATTGGCTCCTGCACACTGCGGCAGTCAATAAAAAGGGTGGATTGACCTGATTACAGGATACAAAAAACGGACAATGGGATTTTTTCATCTTTTCCCATTGTCCGTTTCAGTTTTATACATCACAAATACGGATACATTTCTCTAAAGAGGCAATCTTGTCTTTCTGTTTAGGAACAAATTCCTGACCGACAAAACCTTTATAACCGACATCGACCAAAGCTCGCATAATAGCCGGATAATATAATTCCTGTGTCTCATCGATCTCTGCCCGTCCGGGAGAACCGCCCGTATGAATATGAGAGAAATAAGTATGATACTTACGGATATTCTCAATAATGTTACCTTCCATAATCTGCATATGATAAATATCATACAAGAGCTTGAAGTTAGGAGAGCCTAACCGACGGCATAGTTCAACACCCCAAACCGTATGATCACACAGATAGTCTTTATGCCCTACACTATTCAGCAGCTCCATGGTCAGTACGACATGATACTTCTCAGCAATAGGGAGCAGACGTTTCAAGCCTTTCTCGCAATTTTCCCATCCTTGCAGATCCGTCACTCCATTTCTTCGTCCGGCAAAACAGATCAGATTCGTCAATCCGGCTTCGGCAACCATCGGAATGACTTTCTCGTAACTGGCCACCAATTCGTCATGCAACTGCGGATCATTGAATCCACGGTCGATACCTAAACCGGCACCTTGTGCCATTGCGACAGTCAATCCATGTTTCTTTACCGTCGGCCAATCTACCGGATCCAATAATTCCACCGACTCAATACCGATGCGTTTGCAAATCTCACAGAACTCATCCAGTGGAATATCTCCAAAACACCATTTACTTACTGAATGATGAATATTACCTTTCAACGGTTCGCTTGCAACCGAAGGATTACCAAGCAGATTTCCTGCCGACACCAACGGTGCTGCCGAAGCCATGGCTCCACCAGCCAAAATAGATTTGATTGCATCTCTTCTTGAAATGTTTCTCATGCTATTCGTTTTATATAGATTAAATAATGATTTATTTGTTTTCTTTCATTTCTTTGGCCTTGTCGGCAGCATATAGATTATCTATAATACCATCCGAAAGTCCGATTTCCGGCACATAGATATAATTCGCATGAATCACTTCGGCGATACATAAAAATATCTCAGAAGCCGGAACAATAACATCAGCCCGGTCCGGCTTCAGGTTAAAGGTTTCCATGCGCGCTTCAGGTGTCAGAACTTTCAACTTGTCGTACATATTCTGCAAAGAAGCAATCGGAATCCGTTTCCGCTTCTTGTCTTTCTTCTCGATCAACCGATACAGTTTATTGATATTACCACCGGAACCGATGATATTGATCTCGGCATGATTCTTCGTTACCCTACCGATCTCATCCCGCATCTGATGCCAGGCTGCTTCGGTTACACCACCTGTCAGAATACGAACCGTACCGATATTGAACGACTTGGAATAAACGAGCTTTCCTTCTATCAAGAGATTGATTTCCGTACTACCACCACCTACATCGACATACATATAATTGCCATTCTGGTCTTCCCTGCACTCCACATGATTATTATAAATCATCTGAGCTTCCTCCTGGCCATCAATGATCTCAATATGAATACCGGTTGTTTTCCGTATCTTCTTGATAATCGCTTTTCCATTCTTGGCATCACGCATGGCCGAAGTAGCACATGCCCGGAAAGATTCTACCTCATAAATCTTCATCAAATGACGATAGGCTTTCATCAGGCGACGCATCCGTTCTTCTTTTACCGGACTGATTTCGCCTTTCTCGAACACATCGAAACCCAAACGCAACGGAACGCGCAGCAATAATATCTTCGAGAACTTGTCTTCTCCTGTACTTTCCTTCCGTGATACTTTCTTAATCAGCAATCGAACAGCATTGGAACCAATATCGATCGCACCATAACTTTTCGTTTTCATATTATTCGTGTGAATTTTCTTTCGATAAATAATAGTTGTAAAGCGCTTCTTGCGAACGGAACACGCCTTGTTCTTCCTCATCAGGGAACTGATTTTCTCCTGTACCGTCCACAATCCGTCCCTGAAGTGTATCATTCAATCCAAATTCCACAACCTGTTTCAGGTCGGCTTTGATCTCCGGATTATACACAGGTGTGACAACTTCAATTCGGTTATCCAAGTTTCTCGGCATCCAGTCGGTCGAACCGATAAACATCTTCTCGGTTCCTCCTGCTCCAAAGATAAAAATCCGTGAATGTTCCAGATAACGGTCAATGATTCCATGAATACGTAAGTTACCATCCAACTCGGGTAAATCCGTAAATAGAGAACAATTTCCACGGACAAGCAAATCTACCGGAACTCCTTTCTCTGCCGCCTCATACAGTTTCTTAACCATCACGATATCCGTGATATGATTAATCTTTATCTTGATGTAAGCCGGCTTGCCCATTTCCTTATTACGAATCTCGTCGTTGATTAGCCGGACAAACTTCTGTTTCATCTCATTCGGAGAAACCAGCAATTCCTTGAAGCGAATCGGCGAATAAGGACGTTCGATAAAATCGAATACCGCATTGACATCCCTGACAATCGGTTTGTAGGCCGTCATCAACATATAATCGGTATAAGACCGGGCGTTTCCTTCGTGAAAGTTTCCCGTACTGATACAGGCAATATCATTCCCCGAACGCATGGTAATATGCGTGATTTTGGAATGCACCTTCAATCCTTCCACCCCAAAGATTACATGGATACCGGCATCTTGCATCTTCTTCGACCAGTCAATATTGGAGGCTTCATCGAAACGGGCCAATAGTTCAATGACAACTGTTACCTTTTTACCATTCCGGGCCGCCCCGATCAAGGCTTTAACGACCTTGGAATCTTTAGCCAGACGATAGAGCGTTGTCTTGATGCTTTTCACTTCCTTGCTCACGGCCGCTTCCTGCAACACCCGTACATACGAGTCAAAACTATGATAGGGCACATGAATGAAACGGTCTTTCTCGCGAATCAGCTTGAAAATACTTTCCGTTCCGGACAATTCCTCCTTCAGGACCGGTGTCCATACCGGATATTTCAGATCCTTCCGTCCACAATCAGGGAACTTCATCAGATCTTTATGGTTATGATACCGCCCTCCGGCCAAGACCGTATCCAACTTATCCAAACACAAGGTAGAAAGAACCTGTTTCAACAACCCTTTCGGCATGGTCGAATCATAGACGACACGCAAAGGTTCTCCGCGTTTACGGCTCTTGACCCCTTTGGAAATCTTCTGCAACATACCGTTCCGCAAGTCATTGTCGATTTCCATTTCGGCATCGCGTGTAAACTTAAACGAATACGCCTCATAATCCGTAAACTCCTGTCCGCAAAAGATCATGGGCAAACAGCAACGGATAACATCGTCCAAGTACATCAGATAACGTTTCTCTCCTGCATCCGGCAGTCTGATAAAGCGGCCACACGTATTCACTGGCAATGCCAGGAATGCATACTCCAGCGTACGTTTCTTTACCTTCTTCCTGAACATTCTTACTGCCAGATAAATATTCTCGTCGTTCTCAACATCCAACTGTTTGATCGCAGAGAACCAGACCGGAATAACCGCACCGTTCAGATGTTGCATATAGAAGTTCCGGATAAAAGCCAGCTGTTCGGCATCAACCTCATCATCGCGCAAGAGATAGATGTTTTCTTCCTTCAACTTCTTGGTTACTTCGCGGGTAGCATATTCATATTCTTTGGAATATTCGGCATTCAGTTTGTTGATTTCTTTCAAGATGGATAAGGCTTCCCGTCTGTTTTTCTGGGCTGCCTTGTCTTCACATTCGGCAATCCGGCTTTGCGAAGCCACACGCACCCGGAAGAATTCATCCAGGTTGTTCGAATAAATCCCCAAGAAAGACAAACGCTCCAACAAAGGAACATTATCCCTACATGCTTCCTGCAAGATCCGACGGTTAAAATACATCCAACTGATGTCTCTTGGCAAATAATTTTTGTTCTCCTTTATTTTCATGGCGTACCGTATTGAAAACTGCCTAAAGGTATAAATTATATTTATAAAACGTTGTTCTTATTGTACTTTTTGTTTTTCCTATTACAGAATTATGTGCTTGATGTGACAATCTCTTTACATATTTCTTATACCACAAACGAAGGTTCTATCATAGCTGTCGGACTATACGACGGGCCCTTTTTTTACCCGCGGAGATGCAGCACGCCACGTCTTTACAGGTTTCTCAATTTTCAATTCTCCATTTTCAATTTAAGAAGTTTTCAATGAACAAAAATCCCTGCCATCCGAAATAGAACGACAGGGATTTCCTCTTTTTGAGATTCCGCGCTCACCTTTCGCAAGACTACTGGCGGAACATAAACTTTATATTACACTATTATTAATACTAATGCCACTTGTTCACCTTCACAGGATACTTTATCTTTGCAAAACAAAGATTTGTGACTATTAACTCTATTTATTAACAACTTCCGCTTTCCCCCTCACGGGATACTTATTCAACCGGAAAACCGGCGGCGGAAAATTTATTTATTATGAATATATCTTTTTATCAGAGAGACGTGGCGTGCCACGTCTCTACTGATTTTATAATTGTCAATCGTCAATTGTCAATTATTTTACGACAACCTTGAAGCTTTCACCGTCAACTGATACGACTACGATACCAGCCGGAGCAGCGATGGTTGCGTTGTCTGAAGAAACTACTTCGTTAGCTACTACCTTACCAAGGATTGTGCTTACGATTACGTTCTTGCCTTCAGCACCCTTAACTACTACAGCACCGTCAACACCTGCAACTACTACGCTGCCAGCTGTGATGTTTTCGTTAGCGGTAGCTTCTTTTTCAGTTTCTGACATACCAAAGATTGTAGCTTGGTTCAAACCTTCGTGAATTGGTTCTCCTACTAAGTTGTTGTGATCGCCATTGTTAGTATAGTTCTTGCGTAATACAGGAATGTTACCATCCAAGCCTACCCAAGCACCTTCGAAACCACCAATCTTAGCTTTTCCATCTTTTCCATCTTCATTATCAAAAGATTCCATCAAGAAGTCTTCATGACCAAATTCAGTACCTTCAGTTGGACCTGTAATATCATCTTCAGTATAACGGAATGACCATACATAGTTACGATGCTTACCATTCAATAATTTAACATCAATCAAGTTCTTGTCAATAGCTTCTTTCAACTTCTTAGGATTAATATATCCATGTCCATTAACATCAGTACTAATATCACGGATAGCATCCAATGTTGTACCATGAAGAACATATACAACTTCTGTATCTTTAGTCGGACGTGCTCCATCAGCAAAATACTTATCAGCACCTTCTTTAGCCAATTCTTCTTTTGTAAAGTTCATATGAACACCTTCTACAAAGCCCATACGTACACGATTATTATATTTGAATTTGCTAGCTTCGTCCAGTTTATTCAACTCGTTATATTTAGCTACAGAGTCGTTGAAGTTAACCAACATACGGCCTGATACATAACCATTGTAATATACAAAGTGTTCCATATCATCTTTGTTAGCTGCATCTTCGTCAGCGAAATAACCATGACCCGGAGCTTCCAAATAATCTTCACAATAGAAACCATCAGCTACTGAGTCATTAGCAACCCATAACATGTACTGAGGCATTGGTATTGGTGATACTGGAGAAGTAACAACACCATCAGCATACATGGCAGTTGTCTTACCTGCTGCCGGCTTGATACCTTCTGAAGTCATACCCAAATAGTTTACATCCTTACGATATGTCAAAGAAGTAGCAGTTGTGTACTGATTACTTGACATTTCAAACAGTTTCTGCTTAACATCACCCATACCATCGCGCTTGTAAATATCGATATTACCATTTACATCACGCACTTCTTCTACTGGTTTGTAAAGCGGACGAATATTAGATTCAATCGTAAATGCTGTGAAGTCTTTATTCCACTGGTTATCCATGTCATAAGCATACAACTTATCCGGATCATTTACCATTTCCAAAATCTGCCAACCGTTTTCAATGAATTTACGACCATCCCAAAGTTTTACGTCGTTAACATCTTTCAAGTCTAAAATTTCAGCATCCAAGCTATTCGGCTGATAGAAAATATCATTATTCAAATTAACTGCATTAGCCGCCTTATCTCCCTTCACATTATCCAAACCACGAGCATCAACCAAGATGTAGGCTTCTTTTGTGCGATCAACATTCACTTCATTTGATTTCAGATAGAATTCTGCGATCTTCACCTTCTGACCATCAACTTGATCCAGCGTACGAACAGCATAACGTTGATTGTTTGTATTATCATCAATTACACAAACATATTTACGGTTGTTATCCACTGTATTGTTGTCGCGAACTTTCAATGCATAAACAGTTCTTACCAACTGCGGCAATTTCTTACCATCTGCATAAACAACATCTTTACCATAACCATATTCATCGGTATCAATCTTTTCGATCTCGAATAAGCTCTGTTGTACATCTGCCGAAATGTTGTCCGGATTTGTTACGGCCAAATATTTATCCGGATTTTCGAACAAATATTTGAATGTATTTGTCTGTTCTTCATCAGATGTCTTATCATTATAACGCAAGTAATAAGGATGTTCTGCAGAATAAGCTAAAAATTCTGTCGTATCCTTCATTTCATACATACCCAATTCTGCATAGCCATGGAACTGGTCTGTCAAAGCAGCTTCATTTTCAACAGCTTTAACAACCAAAGTATCACCACAAGAGAATGCATTCTTTCTGAACTTACCATCCGTTTTAGCTACATTGTAGTAATCATGATGATTGATCAAGTAAACTGCACCATCCTCTGTTGTGTATAATTGACCTTGGAATACAGGAGCACCCTCTACACCATATTCACGGTTGTAAATAGCTACTTCCGGAGTTTTGTTTACATTTACTTCGCCATCTGTTACTTGGCAACGGATCTGCTTAACAACCCATTGAGTTGCAGGCATGTTGTTGAAGTCCTGATTTTCATTTGGAGCAGTATAAATCATGCGACCAATATGGTTGTATGCCAAATAAGAACCGTTTTTACGAGCAGCATTTCCTGTATATGTCTTATTTGTCTTCAAGTTGATGAAGTACAAGCCATCAGCCACAGTTGTACGTGCCAAATAGTCTGGAGTATAGTTGTACGCCAAACGCAACCACTGCGTACCATCATTTGCCTTGAAATCTGCCAAGATACCTTCATACAGTCCATTGTATGTCAAAGTAGTAGCACTAATATTAACATCCCCCGGAGTATATTGAGCATTCATAACAGAATACTTGTTATAATTGGCATCTTTACCGTTGGTTACATAAGCAGGATTATCACCAGCTACACGCCATTGATTTGATTGTATACTACCATTCCAATATAATGGTTCTGCCAAATCCGGCTCTGTAGATGTCGGATAGCTAAGTTGAGTCATATCAAACTTAGGAGCAGCAGCATATTTATTGTCAGAAATATTCAAGCCGTTCGGACTACCAACTGTCAAGTAAGCTTGTACATCAGCAGCTGCCGGACCAATATTCTGTGCATACAAAGCTACCGGAACTCCTGCAGCTTTATTATATGCTTGAGCTTGTGATGAACTTGGTGTTCCAGAAAATGCAGTTCCCTTATTTACAGTATTAAAATAATTTGCAGGAGATGTTACTAACATATCATTTTCATAAGTACTGCGCGAAGCATTTAATGGTTCGAATACCAAGCTATCATTTGTTGCATAATAAGTAACCTTCCAGTGGTAACGAGCTATATCTGCATCCATAGCACCCTCATAATTTTCCAAATCATCGTAAGGGTAACCTGCTACGACCAAAGAATTATAGTTTCCTCCTTGTCCTGCTTCATACAATTTGGTCCAAACTTTCAAATAAGTATCTGTTGCTGCATCCATGTTCTTAAACAAGATGTTGTAACCAGCATATGCATTCGCATTAGAACCTGTTGCTGGGCCAAAATTTGCAGTTGCAGTTGTTGCTGCAATTGTCTTTTTAGTTGGATCGAAATTGCGACGGTCTAACACATCAAAAGGACTTTCTACAGCCAACCAAGTTGAATCGAATGGATTGTTGTAAACAGTCAACGCTTCATCAGAGTTATGTTTGAAAATTGTATATTTAAAACCCTTCTTATTTTCAACATTTTCTCTTTTATAACCTGGAGTAGTTGATTGAGCTGTAAAATCTAATGTTCCTTTTCCATCCAATACTGAATTCACCTCTGCTGCAGTTAAAACCTTTGCACCTGCAACAACCGGACGAATGTGTAATAATGAAAAATTTCTTTCATTATTAAACAAATCTGCATCCTGAAAATCTTTAGCAGAAGCTTTGATCGTCCTTACATAAAGTTGATCATGATCATAAGCAGTTGCAGAAGGTAATTTAACCATAGCTAAAGCCATGATCGAATCTTGAGCAGCAGCCTTGTTTCCAGCGTGGAAATGTGTATAAAGCAATTTATGTTTGAACCGATCTGTAGTTTGTTCTGTATACGAATTCCAAGACCACTGCGTAGCACAACCTCTCACTACTGTCGGATTAAGATCAAATGCTGTATTCGATAAATTACGTAACATTCCAGCCTGGAATTCTGCTGTATTCGCATTAGTATCCAAAGTGCGAAGTTGATCAGCAGTCAATACTTGGGCATCAGTATGGTCTAAAGTCAACGTATAACCCGTTTCCTTATTTGTAAATTGGTAATAACTACCATTTACATCTTGACCTGTACGTTCAATTTTCCACAAAGAATGAGACAAAGTGGCATCTTGGATTGGCTTAACAGCCAAATACAAGCGACCTGTTGAATAGTCACGTTCTTGAGTCAACACATAAGTAACGGAGTTAGCAGCAGCCTCATCGCCCATATTAACGGTCAACTGATACCACTTATCGCTCTCAATGTTCTTTACCCCAAAAATACCCTGGTCCAAAGAAGCACTCTTCACGAACTGCGAACGATAAGGAATCTCACCATTGCCGTTATGAGCATTCTGAGCCACTACCGGGAATGAGCCAGCCAGCAAAGCGGCGGCCATCAAAGTAGAAAACTTTTTGTTCATAATGAATAAAATTAAATAGTTAATTAAAAGGATAATTCCATCAATTAATTTTACGGAGAGGATTAAGAACGAACCCGGCTTTGGTTATTTTCAGTTCGCTACGGAAAGGATATAAAAAAAGCGCGAGCTCGCTATTATTTAAGTATAGGCATCTGGAAATCGCCCGTGTTACAATAATAGAACAAGCCCGCGCTTTATACGATATAATATAATCTACCTATAGATGGTAGACACTTTTATATACGTAACCAGCGCAAGCATTTACTGTCCATTATTCCGTAACACTAAAATTTTCCAGATTTTATACTTAGGAATAATCTTCGTAAAATGCTTACATTAAATATGTATGAAGCCGCTTCTCGCGGACCGCTGTCCGCTACGGATTCGTTGCAAAGATAAAGAGGATTTCCGAATCAACAAGGAAAAACTCATATTATTTTCCAAAATATATGGATTATAGGACGAAACAAGGTTGTTTCATGTATGTAACCCCCATTTTCCTGAATAAGCCTCTATAGCGTTCATCATCAAAACAGGCTTTACGACATTACACGGATTCCACCGTTTTTTTAACCGTGTTTTCCGTGTCATCCGTGCCCAATATATATATCGATATTTTTAACAACACCGTTTGAGGCGCACACGCTACACCTCTACTTACACTCTTTATAAATCCTGTATTTCTTCGTCGGAAAGCCCCGTACCCCATTTAATTTGTTCAAAAGAAAAACCATTCTGCTTCATCAAGCGGGCGGTTATCCATATACCTTTCTTTAAGCCTCTCTCCTCAGCAATTGCTATTCCCTTCTCTAACCCTTTTTTTTCTGCCGTCTTAACAGCATAGTCCATAACATTCTCATTATCCCGGTATATTTTCAGGGCTGCCTCGTATTCAGCCCGTTCTTTCTTGTTCATATTGGCGATACGTGCCAACTCTTCCAAGCGGTTAAACAAGGCTTTCTGACCTTTGAATGATAAATGTTCCAACTGTTCCATGTACTTCAAATTATATAACAGACCTTGCGACAGTAGAGGCGCAGCGTGCTGCGAGCCTATCGTAACAGAAAATCAAGCACGGATTACGCAGATTAACACGGTAAATATTTATTTTAAACCGTGTTTTCCGTGTCATCCGTGCCTAATATATATGTCGGTATTTTTAACAACGCCGTTTGAGGCGCAGCACGCTACGCCTCTACAATATATATCAAGAAAGATTATTTTGTCCCAATAGCGGGATATGCAAATTTAGGAATAAATAAAAAATGAGCAAGTAAAAACAAGAATTCATTGTCATAAAACACCTACTCCTTTAAGGACTTTAATTTGGATTTGTGAATCTTGCGAAAGGTATTTTCTTAGGTAGAGTCATAGATGAAGCGCAACAACCCGTCGAGGCAGCAACTGTCATCATGCAAACGCCCAACTCGATCTTTATCGATACCGTTATCACCGATTCCCTGGGTTATTTTACCTTCTCCAAAGAGCCTACGTGTTATCGACTGGTTTTTCAACATCTCCTGTTCAAAACCTTTGAGAAGGAAAGTTGTGGTCCGGATGCCGGGATTATTACGTTACAAGGACAAGACTACACGTTGAAAGAAGTGGTAGTAAGTGGAGAACGTCCTTTGGTTAAGGCAGATAAAGGAACATTAGTCTATGATGCCCAAGTTTTGTCCGAGCGAACAACAGCCCGTAATGCCTACGAATCTCTGTTGCGTTTGCCCGGTATCATCGAACAAAACGAAGAATTGTTATTAACCGGTGCAAAAGATATGAACATACTTATTAACGGAAAACCCTCATCTATGAACCAGGAGCAGTTAATAACCTTGTTGAAAAGTACACCGGCTTCACAGGTAAAGCAAATTGAAGTCATGTACAACGCACCAGCCAGATAAGGTTTATTCCATTCAACAGCTGAATGAAACAGAAGCAAAACACGGGCAACATAATGTTCGCTTCGGACTGGATTATCAAATATCGGAAGGAAACAGTTTACATTCAGCTTATACAGGATCGTTTAAAACTTATGGCAAAACGACAACCCGTTCGAAGGGTAACTATTCGGATTCGGAGAGTTTCCGGACATCTCAGGAACAGATGCACAACATCAACTTAGATTATACCGCGGCTTTCGGTCTGAACGTTGGATTGGATTATACTCATTTCAACAGTCCGTCCGCACAAGACTTTACCAATGATCTAAATACCGAGGAACAACACTTCCTGGTAGATGAAAAACAAACCATAGACCGCTGGAATGTTTATGCCGGACAAAACCATGAATTGCCTCGAGGCTGGGGACTTAATTATGGCATCAATTTTACCTTCGCCCGGGAAAAAAGCGGACAATTATATCACTTGGATGCAGGAACCGATTTATCAGTTTCGAACACAGATACCCACATGTGGGAAGAAACTTATAATTTTTATGCAGGAACCGAGAAATCCTTTAACGATCAATTAACCATGTCTTTATCGCTAGCCGGAGAATATTATCGGTTGATGGATTATCAACAGTGGGCTATTTACCCGACTTTTCAACTGAGTTATCAACCGAGTTATAAACATATCTTTCAACTGGGCTTTTCGTCTGACAAGACATATCCAAGTTATTGGGAAATGCAAGATATCACTAGTTACATCAATGGATATATGAAACTGAAAGGAAATCCATACCTGCGTCCTTCAACCGATTATACCGCCTCTTTAACCTACATCTTTAAAGGGAAATATATTGCCAACGCCTATTATTCGTATGTAAAAGATTTCTTCTCTCAACTACCTTACCAAAGTCCGGACGAACTGGCATTGGTTTATCAGTCCATTAATCTGGATTATCAACAAAGCGTAGGTTTATCGCTGATTATTCCTTTTTCAGTTGGCAAATGGTGGACTGTCCAATGTATGTTCGATGGCTCTTATAACCAGGATGTCTGCGACAAGTATTACAACATCTCCCTGAACCGAAACAACTGGAGAGGCATTGTACAAATGAACAATACATTCCGCCTTTCATCCCGACCGAATCTCCAGTTGGAATATAATCTACTGTACGTTAGTCCGACGCTACAGGGTATCTACGATGTAAGTTCTGTCTGGAAAATGGATCTGGGATTGAAATGGACTTTTGCCAACGACAAGGCCGAACTAAAGATTCAAGGAAACGATCTCTTCAACACCTGTGTTCCGGATGGGAAAATCAATTATAAAGGACAAAAGCTCAACATGGACATGCAGAACATCAACCGCAATCTGTCCATCATCTTTACATATAGGTTCAATGAATACAAAGAAAAGAAACATAAGGAAGTTGATAGGTCGAGGTTTGGGTACTAAGTATAAAATAATAAAGGAGTTAAGCCAACAACTTAACTCCTTCTATGCTTTCAGTCGGGATGACTGGATTCGAACCAGCGACCACACGCCCCCCAGACGCGTACTCTAACCGGGCTGAGCTACATCCCGTCTTTTCTTTTAACGGGTGCAAAGGTAGAGATTTTATTCTAAATTCCAAAACTTTCCCGATAAAAATCCATCGCCTCCAGGATTTGCTCCTTTTCTACATGCTGATTGATGCGTACATCTCCTACTTGTCCCAACAGGGTAAAGTTGATAACATCCCCTTCGTTTTTCTTGTCGTGCCTCATCAGTTCATAAAGCTGGTCATAGTCTTTACAAGTGAAGAAAAAGGCCGGATAATACGTTTTCAGGTAACAAATTACCTGACTGAGTTTCTCTTTCGGGAAACCGCATAACTTATGAGATAAATACAATTCGCTGACTAAACCGGCAGCTACCGCATGTCCATGTAACAATGGTTTGTTTTGCTGGAAAGACAGACTTTCGTAGGCATGACCAATCGTATGACCAAAATTCAAGGCTTTCCGGATACCTTTCTCTTTTGGGTCTTGAGCCACGATATCCTCTTTGACGGTTACAGACTGTGCTACGAGTTGATTCAGGTAGGAATAATTCATTGTATCGATATCATACAGCATGACGGGCAAATAGACATCCATCGAACTGATCAGTGCGTGCTTGATCATTTCGGCATAACCGGAAAGAATATTGGCACGATCCAGTGTACGAAGAAATTCACAGTCGATAAAGACACACAAAGGCGGATAGAACGAACCGATCTCATTCTTCAATCCGTTGAAGTTAATTCCCGTCTTACCGCCAACAGCAGCATCGACAGACGCCATCAAAGTAGTCGGCACATTGATTGTCCGAATGCCCCGTTTGAAAGTAGCACCAGCGAAACCGCCCATATCCGTAACCATACCACCACCCAGATTCAATAATACCGAATGACGAGTTGCCCCTTCGTTCGACAGTCGCATCCAGATTGACGACAATGATTCCAGGTTCTTATGCGTATCGCCAGCTTCAACCGTAATAACCGGAGCCTCCTGTAGTAAAGGAATATCTTTTACCAAAGGATAACACTGTTCCACCGTATGCGTATCCGTCAATACAAACAACTTATCATAATCCAGATCTGCCAGAAAAGCCTGTAACTCGGCTTTCAAATCCTGACAAATCACTACTTTTTGTTCAGACATAATCCATTGATTTTATTTCCGAAAACAAAAATAGAAGAAATTCTTTGATTTCAGACAGGAATAAAAACAAAAAACCTTCCTTGTCCTCTCGGATTTGGAAGGTCATAGAACTTTTTTATTACACTATTATCATATTAATTTAATAATGTAAAAACACGCTTTCGCCCTCGCGGGTTACTCGTTACAAGAATCATATCCGAATTCATGTGCGTGTAAATTGTAATATATTCGTGTAAATATCAGGAGTCTGAGACCCCTGATATATTGTTAGTCAGATGTTATTATTTAACAACTACCTTGAAGCTTTCGCCGTCAACTGATACGACTACTACACCCTGAGGAGCAGCGATTGTTGCATTGTCTGAAGAAACTGTTTCGTTAGCAACTACCTTACCTAAGATTGTACTTACGATTACGTTCTTACCTTCAGCACCCTTAACTACTACGGCACCGTCAACACCTGCAACGATTACACTTGAAGTAGCGATTTCTTCGTTAGCTGTTGCTTCAGAATCCTTATTGATATCATTGAATGTGAAGCGAGCACCCTGGTTGATGAATTCACCTGTTACATTATCATCAGTCTTGTCACCAGCTGCAACCCAATCATCTGTATAGTCACCTGTATTGTGGTTACCGTCTTTGTTATAGTACTTAGCCAATACTGGTACATTGTTATGAATCTTGATCCATGCACCTGCAAATGAACCTACACCTGAGAATTCTGAATAAGGTTTACCATCCTTGTTTGCTGAATCATTAGATTCGATCAAGAAGCTGCTTTCGCCATTTTCACCTTCATCATCACCTGTATTTCTGAATGAGAATACAGCGTTATTGTGCTTACCATCCAACGGAACAATGTCATAAACCTTACCTAAGCTGTCTTCTGACAAATACAACGGATTAATAATCTTCATACCTGAACCATCTTGTGCTTCTTCCTTAATCATATCCAATGTATAAGGAGCTTTCAAAACATACAAGTAATCCCCACGGTGAACTGCTTCTACAAAGCCTAAGCGAGTGTAGTTGTCTGATGTGAACTTATCTGCATTTGTTACCTTGTCGATCTTAGCAGCCTGAACTGAGTCGTTGAAGTTAACCAAGAAGCGACCTGAAACATAACCTGCATAGGCTTCTGAGTGAGCACAATCTGAATTGATTCCATGTTTAACATCGTGGATATCGCAATCGCAATAAGTATAAGCCGGAACACTGTCAGCTGCTACTGCCAATAAGTACTGAGGCATACGAGTACCCATAGACTTAGCAACAGCGTCTACATAGAAGCCTTCGTTCTTAGTCGGCTTGCTCATATTCTCAGCTCCCAAGTAGTTCATACTCCAACGCTGAGCTTCCTTAGATGAAGAATCTTCGAACAAGCTTTCGTTACCTTGTCTTTCGATTGTACGCAAGTCAATAGCTTTCTTGTTGTTGTTTACATATTCGCTAGCAATAGTTGCATACAATGGACGATCTGTAGAAACTACAGCAAATACATCAGAAATTGTTCCACACAAATCATCCAATTTTGCAGTTCTATTTATAGCAGAAATACCCAATTTACCAGTGAACTGACGATCGTTCTTTTTCGCAAATACAATCCGATCACCATCAGCATAACTGAAAGATTCACCAGAAACTTTGTTATCATCTCCTTTCTTCAAGAAATAAATATCTTTTTCAACATCATATCTTAAGTTATTAACAACTTTCAAATCCTTATCCGCAAACGTATAATGGAAATCATAGTTGGTTGTATTAACCAAAGCATAATAATGCAAACCGTTGATGCAGTTGTTTTCTTTTACCTGGAATACAGCAAATGCCAAGCCATTCTTACCTGCTGCAATATCAGCTTCGTTAGCAATTACGTAATTATGCTGGTTGTCTAATGCGATGAACAAGTGATCGTTGTCGATCTGGTTCTTATCTTTCACCTTGATCTTATAGAAAGACTTATACAACTGAGGAGCCTGAGCCTTATCACTGGCTTTACCATACTTAACAGAATCCGATAATATAGCTGTGAACAAATTGCCTTTTTTCTCTTCAATTGCACCTGTAGCGGAATTCATCACACTATAGGTTGCTGCAGTAAAATCAGGAACTTTTACAGAGAAGAATTCGAAACCTACTGTTTCAGATTCCATCAACTTCAATACGTTAGTTTCATCTGTACCCAACATCAAACCGCCATTCTTGTCGTAGATGTGCTGGAACTGATAGAATTTCTCTTGACGGTCTTCTTCATTCAGATTCAAATAACCCAATGTATTGGCTTCAATCTTTGTAAATTTGATTGTATCTGAGCAAGAGAACTTCGTATCCAAATGGTGGTTGGAAACTTCTTCATTATTATGATTCCGTGAATAACGTCTATGATTAATGATGTAGAAGTTTTCCTTGTCATCTTTATCAACATACAACTGGCCTTCGAATGCCAAGTCCTCAAATTCACGGTTGTAAATACGTACTGTAGGAGCTTCATTTACGTTAACGCCTTCAGTTTCATCGCAACCATAACGCTCAACCACCCACTGAGTTGCCGGCATGTGTGTAAAGTCTTGTTCACCTTCGTCCAAAACATCATATACAACATGACCTGCCATATCAGCTACCAAATAAGAACCATTTACACGTTTTTCAGTGTACTTATTGCTGTTAATACCTGTTACCAAGTTAACGAAATAAACACCATTTTCTTGAGTACCACGGATTAGCGGAGTGTACTTATGGTTAAAGCGTACCAACAATCGCATATTTGCATGGTATTCTTCTTTAGCTTCAACTCCAGGTAATACATTTGTTACATAAGCTGGATTATTAGCAGCATTAGGTCCTTGAGAGAATGTTGGGTAACCTGTATTTGAAAACTTACATTTAGCCGCATATTTATCTAACGCTGCTTCAATAGGATTACCATTTCCATCATGAGGAACACTTACTGTTACAAAAGCTGTTTCATCACCCCCTATTGCAAAGTTAACGGCAGATAAAGCAACAGGAACACCGACAGCTTTGTTATACATGTAGTTATATTCCTTTTGGCCATTATAACTACCATCATATGCTTTAGCTGAATTTACTGTATTTACATAATCCGATGTCCAAGCATTTGCTAAGTGAGTTTTTTCAAACGGCAGTTTTCCACCGTATTCTGCATGAGACATACGAGAAGCATTCAACGGTTCAAATACTACACTATCTTGCGAAGGATAATACGTAACTTTCCAGTGATAACGAGCTTCTAATGGGTCAGGATAATTATTAGTAGTTCCTTTTGCTCTCTGAGTATATGTTCTCTTATTGTTAGCTGGATCACCACCAAATTCTTTATAAGCAATTTTTGCATACCAATCAGTAATAATCTTCAGCGGAGAATATGTTCCTTCAGGAATACCATCATATAAATATTCAGAAACTGTCAAATACTTAAACCACTCTTCTCCATTAACCTTAACTGGTTCTTTTTCACGAAGTAATATGTCATAACCTGCATATTTATTTTCGACTATAGCATCTAACCCATCTACAGCTTCACCATAGTTAGCACGATCCAAATTCTCTTCATATGGACTTTCCTCAGCAACAAAGGTAACATCGAACGGATTTTCATAAACAGTCAATGCTTCTTTTGTATCAGGTTTTAACAAAGTAAACTTAGTTTCCTTTCCTGCATTTCCATCAATAGCGTCTTTCCATTCATCATACTTTTTAATATGGTTACTACCATTTGCACCAAATGACAAGAAAGAGCCATCCGCATCAATCATAGTATTGATTTCAGCAGCACTCAACACTTTGGCACCAGCCATTACCGGTTTAACCTTCAAAGCCAACTTTGCTTTGTTTGCATAATCTCCAGCATTAGCTTTTGAGTCTTTTACAACCACAACCACATTCGAATTCTGATAAGAACCTTCGACACCAGCTCTTTCTTTACCGGTCATAGTAACACCCAGCTTACCTGCTGATGCTAAATACATGACTGAGTCAGCATTATGGAAATAAGAATATACACGGCTGTATTCAAACTTAGAGCTCTGAGTGTCAGTTGTATAAAGATCCCACCAACTATTGCAACCATCCATCAAACCATCTTTCAGGAACTCCCAATTTGCATTTGCATTGTTTGGCGCAATGGTTACTGTTCCACCTTTTACTTGCAAAGCATTCTGATGATCGAAGGTCAACTTAAAACCTGTTTCTTTGTTTTCAAAATAGAAACGACGACCGTTTACTTCAACTGGGCTCTTTACAATCTTCCATAAAGAATGAGTAAGTGCAGCATCCTCAACCTTACGATAAGTCAAATATACCTTTCCCGTTGAATAGTCACGTTCTGCTGTTAAAACATAAACGTCCCCCTTAGCTGCCTCAATATCATTTGCAGAAGTAGGTTCCACCTGCAACTGATACCAATAGTCTCCGTTAATTTCATACACATTCTGGAAGCCAGCATCCAATGAAGCCGCATTTACCATACGTGTATGGTATGGAATTTCACCATCCTGCGGGCAATACTGAGCTGCTACCGGAAGAGACCCCGCCAGTAAGGCTAAGGCCATCAAAGTAGAAAACTTTTTGTTCATAATAAATTAATTTAGTATTAATAATAAGAATTATATCCTCTTGTGTAATATTCGTCTTAATCAAGTCGGTATAAAACGGTGGTTTATTTTCGTCAATCAAGAAGTGATTCTATGAAGAAGAAAGGCTTTGTTGCCCAAAACGGGTTGTTTGTACTGTAATTGTTATGTGGTTGATAAGAAAGAGTATATATTTGGAAAAAAATTAGGAGGTTTGTTTGCTAGTATCAAAAAAGGATTTACCTTTGCAATACGGTAAAGTCGGGAAGAAACCACCGTTTTGTTACTACTCCATTCTATCTATCCTTTTTCATATTTCAGGTATTATCCAGATAGGTTTGCTATATATAATAAGGTATAGGAAAGTTCGGTTTTCATTCATGCCTATGAATGATCCAAAAGCTGGCGTCTTTTCATAAATTCCCGGCGTATATGGATGAAAAGCCGGCGTCTTTTGCCTCAAAAGTAACGAGTATCAAAATTGATCTTCGTCAGGTTCGTTTTTGATACTCGTTGGAATTGATTATACCTATATCTGATTTTCTTTTATACCCTTCACACACCTGTTTATCTGTCTCATATTCTGGTTGTTCCTGTGAAGGGTGTGAAGGCTGTCCGTTCTTTTGCCTTGATGCAAAAGAACAAAAAATCAAGATCGTATTCGTTCTTTTCTCTTGAAAGAAAAGAACCAAAAGTTCAAGGCTCACACTACGGAGGCTACGGTCTCGGTCGCTGCGCTAAAATCTCGGAAAACTCGCCTTCGGTTCAAACAGCCGAGATTTTTTAACGCTCCGCTCGGTCGACCGCTTTACGCCTCCTCCGTTAGGCCGAAACAATTGAAAATTGACAATTGACAATTGAAAATTTATAAGGCCGGATTACATGGGGTATTTAATTCCCCGTTGAGTTTGGGAAATGCGTGTAGAGGAGCAGCGTGCTGCGCCTCCATCCCAACGCGACAGGATAAAACAATAAAGCCATTCATTTTTATCGATTGTTATTTGGTTGGGCTGAACGTCGTTTTGAGGCGCAGCAGCGCTACGCCTCTACAGTCGCAAGGCAAGTTCCATGGATAAAGGCAAGAGAAAAAGAAAATTGTCAATCATCAATTGTCAATTGTTTCGGCCTCGTTCTGGTGAGCGTTAAGCGAAGGAACGAAGTGGAGCGGCCGGAGCGTCGCTGTTTGAGCCGAAGGCGAGTTTGCGGCGCGCACAGCGTAACGAAGTGACGGAGTAGCTCAGCAGACGCAGCCTTGACTTCTTTGGTTCTTTCTGGGTCAAGCCAGAAAGAACGGACATGATCTTGTCCTTATGGACATGTGAGAAGGATAAAAAAATAACGGCTGACTTCCCTCATGGGGGAAACCAGCCGTTTCTTATTGAGCGGACTCTTTATCAGAATGTCAATCTTACACCTACCTGAGCATGCCAACGAGATGCGATATCATCTTTAGCTACCTCATTGTTGCTGTTGTATGTATAAGCCGGAGTACGAGAACCATCAGCTTCTGTAGCAATTGACTGTACAGACAGCGGTGATACGTTGTAAGCTGAGCTATAGCTTGCACCCCACTTCTTATTCAACATATTCGTAAAGTTCACAACATCGAATGTCACCTGAATCTTGCTTCCACGTTCTTTCAAGTAGAAGATATCCTGAGCAATGTGCAAATCAATCTGGTGTTCCCAGTCTGACAAGTTCGAGTTACGTTCTGCATACTGACCACGATGATTCTTTGCATAGCTGTCATTCTCAATCCAGTTACCAAATGCCTGACGGCTTTCTTCGGCAGACATAATAACCGCACCAGTTTTCTTATCTACATAATCCACGAAATTCATCTGCTGTAATTCAGATTCAGTAGGGATATACAACAAGCTGTTACCACGATAACCATCACCGTTAAAGTCGCTCGATTCGTTCATCGTCAAGCTGTAACGGCTACCTGAGAAGGCATTATAGATCAATGCAACTGTTGTAGCCATCCATCCGTTCAAATACTTCGGTGTTGTATAAGAAAGTTGGATCATCAAGCGATGAGGAATATCAAATTTAGAGAAACCTAATTCGTCTTCTGAATTAGTATCACGTGAGTAGTTATATTTCCAGTTAGAATAAGCAACAGAAGAAGTACCATCGTTAACTGACTTAGCATGACCAAATGTATAAGATCCTGATAAATCCAAACCAAAGTTGAAATGCTTTTCTAACAAACCAGAAATAGCATACGTATAACCCTTATTGGTATTCTTCAGGTTAATGATGCTATAATAGTCGCTCTTCGCATTTGAATAGAATGGAGCTGCAGAAGCCTCAACACCTGGAATAGCATATACTTTTTCACCATTATTAGACAAAGCCAAGTTTTCAAAGAAGACATTATGTAAAGTCTTTGAATAAATACCTTCTAATGTAAATTTCACATCACCCGGCAAAATTTGCTCTAATGCTAAATTAGTACGGAAAACCTGCGGATATTTGAAATCCTTATCAACCGTCACGATATCCGGTTTAGCGGAAGAACCACTCATTGAGTTCATTGCACCCATTGGATCCTTAGCATATTGGCCTAAAGAAGGAGCATATTGCAATATGTTTCCTTGTCCATCTTTCACCTGATTGACCGTTGTACCCTTCTGTTCCATACCTGTATTGTTGAAAGCATTAGACAACCAAACGAACGGAACACGCCCCGTAAACAAGCCTAAGCCACCACGAACTAAAGTCTTACGATCTTCATCCACATACCAACGGAAACCTGCACGAGGAGAAACCAATACTTTTGCTCCCGGCATTTCGCCTACACGTGCATTCAGACCATTTTCTTCAGCATATTTATTGAAGTTTGGATTCTCTGTTGGATTATTGAATGTCAATGGAATATCAAAGCGGATACCATAAGTCAAGTTAAAATTACGAGTGATATCCCACTTATCTTGCGCATAGAAACCAAACTGTCCAGCCTTCAATGCCGGTGCATATTTAGTATCACCACCTGTTAATGTTGGATCTGTATATTTATAAGTATATTTATAAGGTCTGTCATTCAAGAAATCATCTAGCGAGTTAAAATACCAAGCACCGTTAGAAGCCTGAATAAACAAATTTTTCATCCGATAGATTTCATTATGCGTACCGAATGTAAATGTATGATTTCCCTTATACCAAGAAACATTGTCTTCGAATGTATAAATATCCTGATCCAATGAATTGGCTCCTGAAGAAAATTCTGTACCAATAGCTGTCTTGATCATTGTTTTTTGGTCAGCACCGGCAACATTATCAATTTGAATAGTCGGTCCTTGATAAGCCACATCACGATGGTCACGCACAAATGTAGCAGAAGCACGGAACTCATTTGAGATCTGATCGGTAAAACGAGAGTTCAACTCAGCCACGATAGAATTGGTCTTATTGTTCATCCGATAACCACTGTTATTGAACTTATAAGAAGTCGTTCCTGAACTATAATTATCATCGAATGAATTATTATGCTGATAACGAACAGCCAACTTATGATCTTTATTGATGTTCCAGTCGATACGAGCCAACAAACCAAAAGACTTGTTTTCTACATCACGTGCTGAATAACTTTCCTGGAAACCTGTATATTGCTGATACTTATCTGCAATTTGCTTAGCCACTTCCGGAGTCATGTAATTATCGGTATATCCCGGATAAACGCTAGAAGGATAAGCTTCTTTCTTGGCTTCTGCACTTACGAAATAGAACAATTTATCTTTGATAATTGCGCCACCCAATGTACCACCAAATGTACGTGTATATTGTTCAGACATCGGATACTTCTCGTTATCACGAAGCGCACTGTATTTACCATACATATTTTCATTCGTGAAATAAGAATAAGCTGTAGCCTGCAGTTTGTTTGTACCTTGTTTAGTAATAGCATTGATACCACCACCGGTAAATCCACTCTGACGAACATCGAACGGAGCAACAACAACCTGGATTTCCTGAATGGCATCCATAGAAATCGGATTAGCACCCGTCTGACCACCATTCGTTCCGGAAGCAGACAAACCGAACACGTCATTACTTACCGTACCATCAATCTGGAAACTGTTATAACGGTTATTTGAACCGGCAAAAGTAATACCTCCATTCTTGGAAGTCATTGCCATCGGCATATTCTTGATCACATCGTACACATTACGATCAACCGTCGGTGTATTGACAATTTTGCTTGTCGAGAAGTTTTGGGCAGCACCGGTTTTCGCCAAAGCATCCGCCGTAATGACGATTTCATCCAATTCTTCCGAGCTAACCTGTAAATTCACATTCAAATCCAAAGCATTACCCAACTCCAATTGAAGTCCTGTAAAAGTAGATTTCTTATACCCTACATAAGAGACTTCCACTTTATACGGTCCACCAGTACGCATACCTTGAATCGTATAACGACCGTCCATGTTCGTAACAGTACCATAAAGAGTACCCGAAGGTTCGTGTACGGCTGTAACAGTAGCACCAATTACCGGTTCTTTATTATCATCCAGAACCAAGCCATTGATAGCTGAAGTTGTCACCTGAGCATCAGCACAAATAACTGTTGTAGCGGCCAATGCTGTAAGCATTAATTTAGTAGAATAATTCATATAATAAAATTTAACAGATAACCTCTATTTGTGAAAGGTGTCTTCAATAGCCATAGAAAACACCTTTCTCTTACTATAGAAAGCACCTTTCTCTTACTATTGAAGGCAGTCTTCAGAAACAGATTAATCTTAATATTTATGCAAATATAAAAATAATAACACAAATCCACAATTGCATTTTTATATAAAACGTATGACAAAACCATTTCACTTACAAATCATAAGTAAACGTCCAGTTACATACATGAACAAAAAGAATAAAGTTTCATTTTCAAATATATTACTACTTTGAAAATGAAACTTTAACATATAAATACTATCTGAAAATCAGATTAATGTACAGATCTGATTATTTCAAACCAGCTGATTCCAAAATTGAATCAACGGCAACATCCAAGCCTTCCGGATTTTTACCGCCAGCAGTAGCGAAATGAGGTTGTCCACCGCCACCACCTTGGATATGCTTCGCCGCATCTTTCACCAACTTACCAGCATGCAAGCCTTCTTTTACCAAACCTTCGCTCAATGCAACCATCAAAGCACACTTGGCTCCATCTTTGATACCTCCAACGAAGAATATTTTTCCGTCCATCGGTGCTTCACCTTTAATCTGGAAAGCCAAGTCTTTGATTACTTCCACATTGGCATTTCCCTTGAAGACGATCACTTTAACACCATTCTTTTCCTGAGCATTGGCAATCAGTTCTTTCTTCAGATGCTGAACCTTTTCTTTCACGTAATCGTTAATCTGTTTCTTCAGTTCTGCATTTTCTTCGATAGACTTACGAATCGTCAAAGCCAAATTCGGCACATTGTTAAACATAGCGCGCAATTCGCGGATGGAATCTTGCAATACAAAAGTATAATCTTCAGCAGCTTCGGCTGTAACAGCTTCAATACGACGAATACCGGCAGCAACCGAACTTTCACCAACGACACGTAAAGAACCGATCATACCTGTTGCCGGAATATGCGTACCACCACACAACTCGATAGAAGTTCCGTATTTAACAATGCGAACGTTATCACCATATTTCTCTCCGAACAATGCCATGGCTCCTAATTTCTTAGCCTCTTCGATCGGCATGTTCCGATGTTCTTCCAATGGGTAGTTGGCACGGATCTTTTCACCTACCAGACGTTCTACCTTCCGGATTTCCTCATCTGTCACCTTCTGATAGTGTGAGAAGTCGAAACGCAAAGCGCTTGGTGACACATACGAACCTTTCTGTTCTACGTGTGTTCCCAAAACTTCACGCAAAGCTTCGTGCAACAAGTGAGTGGCCGAGTGGTTACATTCACATTGAATACGTTTCTTGGCATCAATCTTTGCCGTAAACACAGCTGATACGTCTTGAGGCAGTTTTTCTACAAGATGAATCGGCAAGTTGTTTTCCCGCTTCGTATCTATCACAACAATCTTTTCATCACCGTTGATCAACCATCCGGTATCACCAACCTGACCACCCATTTCTGCATAGAACGGAGTCTTGTCCAGAACAATCTGATACAACACCTTGTTCTTCTGTTTTACCTGACGGTAACGAAGAATTTCTGCATCATATTCAAAGAAGTCATAACCAACAAATTCAGTTTCTCCTTCTCTCAGAATAACCCAGTCGCCTGTTTCTACAGCGGCAGCATTACGGGCACGTTCTTTCTGCTTCTGCATTTCGACATTGAATTCTTCAATATCGGCATCCATACCATGCTCGCGCAAGATCAGTTCTGTCAAGTCCAATGGGAAACCATACGTATCATATAAAGTAAAGGCATCAACACCGCTGATAGTAGTCTTTCCAGCAGCCTTTGTTTCTTCCATTTTCTTATCCAGCAAACGGATTCCGGTTTCAAGTGTACGCAAGAAAGCTTCTTCTTCTTCCTTGATTACCTTTTCAATCAATGACTTCTGTGCAATCAGTTCCGGATAAGCATCACCCATTGTCTCAATCAATACCGGCAACAGTTTATACATAAAGGCTTCTTTCCGGTTCAGGAACGTATATCCGTAACGAACAGCACGACGCAAGATACGACGGATAACGTAACCAGCCTTTGCATTCGAAGGCAACTGACCATCAGCAATAGAGAAAGCAACTGCACGCAAGTGATCGGCAATCACACGCATAGCTACATCTACATTTTCTTCTTTTCCATATTCCAATCCAGACATCTGAGAGATAGCCTGAATGGTCGGCTGGAAAATATCTGTATCATAATTTGAATGTTTACCCTGCAATGCACGAACCAGACGCTCAAAGCCCATACCCGTATCGATTACATTCATCGACAGTTTTTCCAGTGAGCCATCTGCTTTCCGGTTAAACTGCATGAAGACCAGATTCCAGATTTCAATTACCTGTGGATTATCTTTGTTGACCAGTTCACGTCCGGGAACTTGTGCTTTTTCTTCCGGCGTACGCGAATCCAAGTGAATTTCCGAACAAGGACCACAAGGACCGGTATCACCCATTTCCCAGAAGTTATCATGCTTGTTTCCATTGATAATATGATCTGCCGGAACATGTTTTGCCCAGTAAGAAGCGGCCTCATCATCACGTTCCAGATTCTCTTCTTTAGAACCTTCGAATACGGTTACATACAGATCTTTCGGATCCAGATGTAATACATCTACCAAGTATTCCCAAGCCATATCAATGGCACCTTCCTTGAAGTAATCACCAAAACTCCAGTTACCAAGCATTTCGAACATCGTATGGTGATACGTGTCGTGTCCTACTTCCTCCAAGTCGTTATGCTTACCGCTCACGCGAAGGCACTTTTGGGAATCGGCTCGCCGGCGAGGTTCCGGATCACGGATTCCGAGGATAATATCTTTCCACTGATTCATTCCTGCATTGGTAAACATCAATGTAGGATCGCCCTTTACCACCATGGGCGCAGACGGCACAATTTGGTGTCCTTTAGAAGCGAAGAACGCTTTAAACGATTCACGGATTTCTTTTGCTGTCAACATAATATATCTATCTAGTTCTCGTTAATATTCTGAAAAACAATTTGCAAAAGTACAGCAAATTATTATTTTTGCAGCTATCCAAGCAACAAAATATTCAATGAAACTATTTAAAAACAGGAAAACATATTATTTATACAACCCCAACACGCTGGATTATGAACGTGTTTACCCTTCGGCCAAGGATCGGCTGTTTTCTGTTCTGCGACATTTGAGCACAGGAATTGCTTTCGGTATCGCCACGTTCTTCATTATGATGCACGTCATTGATTCGCCCCAGGAATCTCAACTGCGAAAGGAAAACAAGTTATTGCAAACCCAATATGAAGTACTGGATCTGCGTCTGAACAATGCGATGGAAATCTTGGATGACATCCAGCAACGTGACGAGAATTTATACCGTGCCATTTTTCAGGCTGAATCAATTCCTGAATCCGTCCGCAAATCCGGATTTGGCGGAACCAACCGATATAAGCATCTGATGGAACTCAGCAATGCCGAACTGGTTGTCTCGACTACCCAAAAGATGGATATGCTTCGTAAACAGCTTTATATCCAGTCTAATTCATTGGAAGAATTGATTGAGATTGGAAAGAATCAGGAAGAACGGGCAAAATGTATTCCGGCTATCCAGCCCATTTCCAACAAAGACCTACGGCAAACGGCTTCTGGTTACGGCATGCGTATCGATCCCATCTATCGTACTCCCCGTTTTCATTCAGGAATGGACTTTTCAGCCAAGGTTGGAACAGATATTTATGCTACAGGTGATGGGAAAGTCACCATGGCTGGTTGGAAACAAGGTTATGGTAACTGTGTCATGATTGATCATGGCTATGGATATCAGACCTTATACGGACATATGAGTAAGTTTAAGGTCCGTGTCGGACAAAAGGTAAAACGCGGAGAAGTAATTGGTGCTGTCGGAAATACAGGAAAGTCAACCGGTCCTCATTTGCACTATGAAGTGATTGTACGCGGCCGTTACGACAACCCGTCCAAGTATTATTATATGGATCTGACGCCGGAAGAATACGACCGGATGATCCAGATTGCCGAAAATCACGGTCAGGTAATGGATTAAGAGGAGAAATTACGTATGACCATCAAGAAAGACAAACCCCAGAAATTATACTATTCCATCAGCGAGGTGGCACAGATGTTTGATATCAATGAGTCGGCACTTCGGTTTTGGGAGAAAGAGTTCGACATGATCAATCCGCGGAAGAACGAGAAAGGGACTCGGTTCTACAAAGAGGAAGACATCGAATCCGTCCGCGTAGTCTATTACCTGCTTAAAGAACAAGGCATGACATTAGCTGGTGCCAAGAAGAAGTTACGCGACAACAAAGAGAAAGTCATCCGGCAAGTGGAAGTAGTCAACAAGCTCAAACTCATCCGGGCAGAATTATTATCTATCAAAGAAGCATTCGACAGGATTGATCCGGAGGAATAATTTATTCAGCTTTCGCAAGGTTTTACGCAGGAAAAGCCGTACCTTCGCCAGGCAATTACGAATTAATAAACACAATAGTAGTATGGAAATTACAGGAAAAATCATAGCCGTCATGCCTGAGCAAGGTGGCGTCAGCAAGAACGGTAACGAATGGAAAAAGCAGGAATACGTATTGGAAACGCATGATCAGTATCCCAAGAAAGTTTGTTTCCAGTTGTTTGGTGCAGACCGTATTGCTCAAGCAGCTATCCAGCCAGGGGAAGAACTGACTGTTTCATTCGATATAGAAAGCCGTGAATATATGGGAAAATGGTACACCAACATCAATGCCTGGAAAGTAGAACGTCCTGCAGCAGCCCCCATGAATGCAGCTCCTGCAGACATTACACCTGATAACATTATACCTTCTGGTGCTCCGATGGCTGCTCCCGATTTCGGTCCTTCTAATCCAGTAGATGATCTGCCGTTCTAACAATTGATAATTATAAACATAAAACAGGCACGAACTTCTATCCATTCGTGCCTGTTTTATTTATATCTTCATCAATCGGCAATACGGGAAACAGACTTGATATTCTCAATCTTCGAAAGACGTACGCACAACTTCTGAATATCTTCTACGTCGTGTACTTTCAATTTGATGCGTCCCTCAAATACACCATCTTTGGCCTCAATCAAAAGGCGGATAATATATACATTAAACTCCTCGGAGATGATTTTCGTTATCTCATTCAACACACCCAACGAGTCGATACCTTTGACTTCGAGCGTTGCCTCAAAAGATGAAAGCTGATGACTGCTCCATACCGTATTTAAAATACGCTCACCAAAGCTACTCTTCAAACGCATGGCAATAGGACAAGAACGTTTGTGAACAACTACATTCCCGTCGTCGTTGATAAAACCTAATGATTCATCACCCGGAATCGGTTTACAACACTCAGCTATCACATAATTACGCTCGAAGGCTTCTTCTTTCAGGATATACGGTTTCTTCTTGTCATAAACCGGTTTTTCCTTCGTTTGCGTCTCATTAACGGCCTCTTCCGGAGTCGATTTTGAATACTTGGTTGCCCGACGTAAGGCTTGCTTTACATATTTAAAGAGACCGTTTTCATCTTTCTCCCGGAAAAGCTTACGAACATTTTCCGGCAACACTACATCACCTCTCTCAACTGAATAGTACAAGTCGTCACGCTTACTGAAGCCATAATACATCGCCAGCTTATCCAAATTCTGAGCTGAAGGTTCTACTCCCGACTTCTGGCAGGCTGCTAACACCTTCGCTTCTCCACCTTTGATCGTTTCCTTTCGGATACGACGCACCACAGCAGTAATCTTGGTTCGTGCTCTAGCCGTCGTCACAAAATTCAACCATTCCGCCTGCGGTGTCTGTGATCGGGAAGTCAATACTTCCACCTGATCTCCGCTACTCAACTTGTGACTCAAAGGAACCAGTTTATGATTTACTTTCGCACCAATACATTTGTTTCCCACATCAGAGTGCAAAGCATAAGCAAAATCCAAAGCAGTCGCACCTTGTGGCAAGGTCTTCAATTCACCCTTTGGGGTAAAGACAAATATTTCAGAAGAAAAGAGATTCAATTTAATGGTATCCAGAAAATCCAAGGCATTTGGATCTGGACTTTCAAGAATTTCGGTGATTGTCTGAAGCCATTTATCCAGTTCCGTATCTTCCTCAACATGGTTTTCCTTATACTTCCAATGCGCAGCAAAACCTTTCTCTGCAATGTCGTCCATTCGGCGACTACGGATCTGTATTTCTACCCATTGTCCGTCCGGACCCATTACGGTCAGATGCAATGCCTGATATCCATTAGCCTTCGGACGACTTACCCAATCCCGAATACGATCCGGACGGATACGGTAAATATCCGTAATCGCAGAATAGATATCCCAGCACTGATTCTTCTCATCCACTCCTGGTAACGGATCGAAGATGATACGAACGGCATAAATATCATAAATATCTTCGAAGGCAACTTTCTTTGCCTGCATCTTGTTCCAAATGGAATAAATGGATTTCACGCGGGCTTTCATTTCATAATTCAGCCCCATAGCCTTCAACTTGGCATCCACCGGTTCGGCAAAATGTTTGAATAAAAGTTCGCGGGCAGAAGCTGTTGCTTCCAGTTTCCGGCGGATAGCTTCATACTCCTGCGGATGCTCGTATTTGAAACTCAGGTCTTCCAGTTCTGTCTTAATGGAGAATAAACCAAGGCGATGCGCTAACGGAGCATACAGATAAAGCGTTTCACCCGCAATCTTAAATTGCTTGGCAGGCAACATGGAACCTAAAGTACGCATATTATGCAGGCGATCGGCGATCTTGATCAAGATCACACGGATATCATCACTCATCGTCAAGAGTAACTTGCGGAAGTTTTCTGCCTGTGCAGAAGCTTGTTCACCAAAGATACCACCGGAGATTTTAGTCAATCCGTCCACAATCTGCGCGATCTTATCGCCAAACATATTGCGAATATCTTCGACGGTATATTCCGTATCTTCCACCACATCGTGTAACAAAGCTGCACAAATAGAAGTAGAACCCAACCCCATCTCACTGCAGACAATCTTGGCTACAGCAATCGGATGCATGATATACGGCTCTCCTGAACGACGTTTCACGCCGTCGTGTGCCTGCTTGGCAAAATTGAACGCCTTGGTTATACGTTCTACCTTACGGCGATGATTGGAATTCAGGTAATCCTGTAACAGGTCATTAAACCCGTCTTGTATCATTTGTTCGTCAGGAGACAGTTTTGACGCTTCCGTTGTTCCTGCATTTGGTTTATTTGTATTTAGCATGTCCTTCATTTCTTCCATGGCACAACCTCCCAGCTTTATGATGTGTAAACACAAATATAGGAAATAATTGTTAAGGGCATACTATTTGGGCAAGAAAAAGAAAAAACAATCTTATCCGACCGGGATTTTCAATACTTGTCCCGGAATAATTTTGGAATCCGACAGGTTATTGGCCTGTTTCAAAGTCTGTGCTGACACTCCGGGATATTTGGAGGCTATCGAATACAAGGATTCTCCCGAACGAACTTTGTGGGCGATACAACCGTCTTTCTTTTCTGCCTTTTGGGCAGGCGAAACCGATGTAGCTTTCTCCTTCTGGGCATTCTTGGCAGACAAATAAACACCTCCGTTATCAACATACAGCTTCAGACGTTTTCCGCGTGCCAGCCGATTCGATGATAGACGGTTCCATTTCTTGATTTCTTGCGGTGTGACACCATAGCGATTAGCAATCGTATAGATATTCTCATTCTTCAAGACAATATGTGTCACTTGTTCCCGAGTCGCTACTCCCGAGGTAGAACCACCACTGATCGTAACAAGGTAGGAAGGCAAAAACTCTTCTACCCGATACTGATAGATGGAGTCTTCTTTATCAACAAACGCATACGTATCACTTGCCGGAAGTTTCAATACGGCATCACCGGTATTTCCGGGAACTATATCCCGCTTATATTGCGGATTCAAAGCCCTCAACTGTTCCAAGTCTACCTGAAGCACTTCCGATACTTGTTGCAAATGCAGCATCTTGTTCACATGAATGGTATCTGTTGCCAAAGGCAAATTAGTCTCCAACGGGCAAAGGTTATGATCGCAATAATAATTCATCACATAATTAGCAGCAATAAACAATGGCACATACGAACGGGTTTCTTTCGGCAAGTAAGGAAATATATCCCAGAAGTTCGTCTTTCCACCCGAACGTTTGATTGCTTTATTGACATTTCCCGGTCCGCAATTATAGGATGCCATCACCAAGCTCCAGTCTTTATAGATAGCATACATATCCTTGAAATAAGCGCAAGCTGCTTCTGTAGCCTTCACCGGATCGCGACGGTCGTCCACCAAACTGTTAATCGTCAATCCATATTGTTTACCGGTCGGAAGCATGAACTGCCACAACCCACAAGCTCCAACTCGCGACAAAGCAACCGGATTCAAGGCACTTTCAACCACAGCCAGGTATTTCAGTTCGATAGGCAAGCCATGTTTATCAAGTACTTCTTCTATGATCGGGAAATAATAGTCGGCCATGCCCAACATATAACGCACCAGATTTCGGCGCCGTTCGGTATAAAGATCAATACAATCGCGTACTACATTGTTATATGGCATGGGGATAATACGGGGCAAACTAGCCAAACGGCTGGCATATACCGAATCAGGGAAATAAACATTCTCTTCATCATCATGACAATAATCCTCCCGTTTGGTGAAATACTGTACATGCCATGAATGAAGTAAACTATCGATATCCGAATCCAGACTTTCCGGAATAATACCAACTATTTCTTCTACGATTGAATCGGAAGGCAATGTCGAACTGGGATATTCCTGTTCCAATTCTTGTCCGCATATCGGCATCGCACCGTATGCTAAACATACCAACAAAACAACTAGTCTTTTCATGCTACTAAAACTTGATACTGCAGTTTAATCCATACGATCGGGAACTATAAGCCGTCTGTGGTGTAACCGAAGGCTCCCAATGCATGGATAAATCCGGAGATATGTCAAAATCAAACAGCTGGGCATCCACATAGGCATCAATAATAGACAACGCGTAAACACCAACTGTTATGATAATACTTAAATCACGATAACGGCGGTAATAATCTTTCCGGTTCTTCAACTGGGTCTGGAAATTGGTATTGGTAACCCATTCTTTCGGATCATACCCGACACCTAAGAAATCCTGCCAACTAGTATGAAACTCTTCTACCGGCCGGTTCGGCTCTTCCGCATCCATCATAATATCCTTATAGGCAGTAGAGTAGTCCTGATAATTACGATTATTCCACGTTACCGCATACATACAACCCATCAAACCTCCGTAAACAATGGGCAATTTCCAGAACTTCCGGTTATAAATCTGACCTAAACCCGGAACAAGAGCCATCAAAACGGCTTTCTTCGGATCCGGTTTGAATTCCATCTTGATTTGGGCCGGCTTCGGCAAAGAATCAGCCGCCAGCATCACCGACCGCACAGTCGAATCGGCAGCTGCTTCTATCCGCGAGGAATCAGCCTTTATTTCAAACGACTTCGCATCTTGGGCAAATCCCCACGACGAACAACTTATAAAAGCCAGACAAACAAGTAGAATCCGGTATATCATTTCAAATTATCCAACAAGCTGATCAATTTTTCCAACTCTTCTTCTGAAGCAAACGGGATCGTTATCTTTCCTTTTCCCTTTTTATTACAAACTAGCTGAACTTTCGTCTGGAAAAATCTCGACAAATGTTCTTTCAACAGATCAAATTCTTCAGGCAGGGTTTCCTTTTTCTTTTTCTCGTCTACCGGTTTCTGAGGCAATGTTTCTCCCTCAGCCACCGAACGGACCATTTCTTCTACCTGACGGACCGACAAACCTTCTGCCAGAATCTGCTCATAAAGAGCCAACTGTACTTCAGGATCTTCAACAGGCAATAAGGCACGTGCATGTCCCATATCAATCCGTTTATCTTTCAGTCCAACCTGAATTTCGGCCGGTAATTTCAGCAAACGAAGATAATTGGCGATTGTAGCTCTTTTCTTTCCGATCCGTTCACTCAGCTTTTCCTGAGTCAATCCGTAGGTTTCGATCAGTTTCTGGTAAGCCAAAGCGATTTCGATAGCATTCAAATCCTCACGCTGGATATTTTCTATCAATGCCATTTCCACCACATTGTCATCAGCGGCCGTACGGATATACGCCGGAATGGAAGTAAGGCCAGCCATTAAAGAAGCCCGGTAACGACGTTCTCCTGAAATGATCATATACTGCTCTGCTCCGGTTTCCTTGAGTGTAATCGGCTGAATTACTCCTAACGAACGGATCGAAGTGGCCAGTTCTTCCAAGGATTCTTGCTCGAATACAGAACGAGGCTGTTCTGGATTGGGCTGGATTTTACTCAACTCAATCTCACTAATAGACGATGAGCCACTTGTCTTCAAGTCGTCCATCGTAATCAATGCATCCAAACCACGGCCCAAAGCCGATCTTTTCATTACCATAAATCTCCCTTCTTAACCGACAATATCAACTATTACTTATTCTTATCTATTAATTCCTGTGCCAATTGCATATAATTCAGTGAACCCTTTGAATCGGCATCATACAAAAGCACCGGCTTTCCATAGCTGGAAGCCTCACTTAACTTCACGTTCCGTTGAATGACGGTATTAAATACCAAATTCTGGAACGGGCGCTTTACTTCTTCATAAATCTGGTTAGCCAAACGAAGGCGTGAATCATACATGGTCAGCAGAAAACCTTCTATCTCTAATACCGGATTTAGTTTTGACTTGATAATCTTAATTGTATTCAGCAATTTGCTAATTCCTTCCAACGCAAAATATTCACATTGTACCGGGATAATCACCGAATCGGCTGCTGTCAGCGCATTGACAGTAATTAATCCCAACGAAGGTGAACAGTCTATCAGAATATAATCATACTTTGTTTTCAGAGAAACCAGTATGTGTTTCAATATCTGTTCGCGATTGTCCATATTCAGCATCTCAATCTCCGCACCAACCAAATCTATGTGAGATGGAATAATGTCCAAACCTTCTATTTCCGTTGGTACGACGGCTGTCTGTGCATCATTTCCGTTCACCAGACATTCATAAATGGAAACTTCCACATTTCGGATATCAACTCCCAAACCGGAAGAAGCATTTGCCTGCGGATCAGCATCAACAACCAATACTTTCTTTTCTAGGGCGGCCAATGAAGCGGCTAAATTGATCGTCGTTGTTGTTTTACCAACCCCGCCTTTCTGATTTGCCAAAGCAATAATCTTTCCCATAAAATTGTACCCATTAAAATCCGGGTACAAAACTAAACATTTAAAATTGAATCACATTCGTTTATTCTGAAACAATCGTTGCATTGTTGATAACTTTCGTGAATTGTTGATAACTTATCAGACGTTTATTGGAGACTTTCTTCCTGTTGCCGCATTTCTTTATTTCTTTTCCGATCCAACCACACACCTGCAATATACAACGGTACAGCCAGTGCACAGGTTAAAACCAACGACAGATAAGGTGTCATTTCTTCTAGAATAACACGCATGGTTAATTTATTGGCATACATGTAATAAAAAGCGCCTGCGGCAAGTAGCAGATACACCAGAAACCAACCCAACCAGGAGGCAGTAGAAGGCATATTCGGTACAAAAGCAATTTTAGCTGTCTGTTGCTGACGTATCAAAGCCATGATACGGGTATTCAACGAGGCGGAAGGGCGTTCGGCCGTTCCTTCCATCAAGCGGCGAGTCAGTCGGTCAAGATCCTTATTTTCCATATTTACAGTAAATTTCTCATTTCATTCTTCATTCGCTTTTCCAACGCTGTATAGAAATGTTTACGCGCCCGGAAAAGTTTTGTTTTCACATTCGATTCGGAAAGATCCGTGATTTGAACGATCTCTTCCACCGAACATTCATCCAGATAATATAATGTCAATAACAGAGCCTCATCTTTTTCCAGAGTCTTCAATATCTGCGAGATGATTTCTTTTCTATCTTCTCTCTCCAGCAGGGAAGTAGCGGTTTCTTGTTCTGCCAAAGAGACATCTCCGGCCTCTACTTCGTCATAATCCGAAAAAAGATGTTGCCCGCGCAAAGCAGTCAAAGCCGTCCGGTAAACAATCCGATAAAACCAGGAAGAAAACTTACTGTCAAAACGAAAGTCAGGCAAAGCCTGATACATTTTCAAGAATGCATCCTGTACTACTTCTTCGGCATCCTCCCGATTTTCCACGATTCGAACGGCTATGGTATAGGCCATTTTCTCATATTTGGCTACCAGGCATGAGAAACTTTGCATGTCTCCCGCCAGAATAGCGGCTATCAAACGACGTTCATCCATTGATTACAGTTGTTCGATCCTACGCTCAGTATCTGCATTCATTTTCTTGTCTTCCAAACGTTCTTTCATTTGCAATTTGCGGGAAAGTGCGAAATAAACAATGAAACCAAGACCGCCGAACAAAACAGCAAACGTAGGGATCACCATAAACTCAAAATCGTTTTCCGGAACCGATGGTTCAACAAACATTCCTACAATCAGGCCGATTGCCAGTCCCACCATAAACAAACCATTTCGCAATGCCGGATAACGGTTTGGACTTCGTTCAGGTTCTGCCAAGATAACTCCCTTATCAATCATCTTGATGCGTTCTTCGTGACGGTTACGAAGCAGAATAACCCATCCTGTACCTAAGGCTGCAACCGGGAAAATAAAAATACCGATAACGGCTACCAATCCTATTAATTCATCCATATCTGTAACTTTTTAAATGGTTAGTAATTAAGTTCATTTGTCCATAAGACTACACGACTTAAACTCTGGTTACAGAAAAGCCCGAGATTAACACATCTTAACCTCGGGCTTCTTTATTCAATTGTTCAACTATATATTAGTCAAGAACCTTAATACGAATGTTACGATACCATACGTTATCACCATGATCCTGCAAACCGATGAAACCTTCTTTCTTTTCACCACCGCAGTTCAATAGCAATTCGTATGCCAACGGCCATTTGTCTTTGCTGAATTTACTCTTATCCAACATTTCTTTCCAAGCCGGAGTCCACATGTGGTATTCAACAACTGGAGAATCACTGTTCAGATAATGAGCGATTGTACCTTTATAGCAAAGGATCTTACCCTTGTTCCATTCGCCATAAGGTTTAGCATTCTGCGGTTTAGCCGGAATCATATCATACAAAGAAGATGATTTACGGTTACCGTCAACGCCCAACTTAGCATCTGGATGGTTTTCGTTATCCAATACCTGGTATTCCGGAGCAGAAATATATGAAGGCTGACCTTCAACTTCCTGAATCATGATAAATACACCAGAGTTGGCACCTTTGTCTACCTTCCATTCGAATTCCAATTCGAAGTTGCTAAACTTGTGAGCAAAAATCAAATCGCCACCGTCCTTAGCACCAGCTTCACCATTTCCTGAACCTTTGATGTGGATAGCGCCATCATCTACAACCCAAGCTGCCGGAACATCTTCACGGTCATAACCACGCCAACCGTTCAATGTCTTACCGTCAAACAAAGTGATCCAGCCATCGTTGTCTTTCGGGAAAGCAGACAAATCAACTGTCGGAAGATCCAATAATTTGTACTCAGGAGCTGCTGCTTCTGCTGCAGGTTCTTCTACCGGAGTTGTTTCAGCTGTTTCTGCTTTTTTGCCTCCATTACAAGATGCAAAGCACATCATCAGTGCTGCTGCACCAGCAAATAATACTGACTTTTTCATTTTACTTTTTTATTTTGTTTAAAACCTTATTATCTAGGCATATCAGGCAACTTCCAACCGTCACGGTAGTTATGCTTGATCAATTCAGCTGCGAACTGCTTAGCGTTAACCGGTTCTGTCCAATCTTTGTTGAATGAAGGATGACCATCATGAATAGTGAAACCATCCTTAATACAAGTCTTGATTGTTTCGTTGTCTGCGATATTAGTGAACTGCATGTTCTGACCATCCCATTCCAATACTTTATTCAAAGCCTGCAGACGGATAGCCAATACCCCCATTACTACCATTTCGTTGAATGGACCTGCTTCCAAGAAGTTAGATTTCAATACACGACGATTTTCTTTGCTTTCCTTACATGCAGCAACCCAATCCATTTCGTGACCGCCACCCATAGCGTTTTCTACGCGACGGCATACTTTCGGAGCATTAGGCACACGACCTGACAACAAGAACGGTTCCTGACCATAGCAACCGCAAATCAATGTATCTTTTGTTCCATGGAAGATTGTTAAACCACCACCAGGACCCATCAATTGCTTACCCTGCGGGAATCCTTTTGGACGATCCGGCATCATACCACCATCATACCAGTGAACTTCTACTTCCGGCATTGCTACCTTCGGCATATTTTCACGAGCCGGGAAAGTTAATTTTACATGCTGAGCCTGAGGAGCACAAGCATTCAACAACAATGTTGAAGAGCCTTCTACTTTAGTAGGATAGCCTAACTTCAAAGCTTTAAACGGCTGATGCATGATGTGGCAAGCCATATCACCTAACGCACCTGTACCATAATCCCACCATCCACGCCAGTTCCAAGGATGATAGATAGCGTTATACGGATTCAATTTAGCAGGACCAGTAAACAAATCCCAGTTCAATGTCTTCGGAATACGGTCTTCTTTTTCAGGAGCATTCAAACCTTGCGGCCAGATAGGACGGTCTGTAGCACATTCTACTTTGTAAACGTCACCGATTTCACCGTTCCAGATCCATTCGCAAACCAAGTCTGTTCCTTCTGCTGAAGAACCCTGGTTACCCATCTGTGTAGCAACACCTGTTGATTTAGCCAAATTTGTTAACAAACGAGATTCATATACAGAGTGAGTCAACGGTTTCTGACAATATACGTGTTTTCCCAGAGTCATCGCATCGGCAGTAATCATAGCGTGAGTATGGTCGGCTGTAGCAATGATAACGGCATCAATAGAGCTAGCCATTTCATCGTACATCTTGCGATAATCCCAATATTTCTTAGCATTTGGATGTTCATCGAATACACCTTTAGCATATTTCCAGTCAATATCGCAAAGAGCAACAATGTTTTCTGTTTTCTTTACATTGTTGATATTGGCATGACCCATACCACCGATACCTACGGCAGCAATATTCAACTTGTCAGTCGGAGCTACATATCCGTGACTTTTTCCTAAAATAGAATTAGGAGCAATTGTAAACGCAGCTGCAGCCGCAGCGCTTCTCTGAAGGAATGATCTTCTACTAATTGACATAATAATTAAATTTATAGATTAGCACACTAATGTTTTTCACTTATCCATATCCTTAATTCACTATGCAGTGGACCAAGGTTGTTGCAAATATAAGGATACATTAATTATCAACAATCATATTTCCGATAAAATCTTTAATAAAATAATTTTTTTTAACAGCAAATCCGTCATATTTCAACTATCTAACAGCTTTCTGTTTGCAGTAAGAGATGAATCTTTGGATAAAAACAGACCCGTATTCATATCTAATACTCAGACAGACAAGTTTGTATATTATTGTTTTAAACCGGACAACCAGTCACTTCTGGGTATAAAGAATACGACTTTTCAATTTTTTGACAGCTGTCAAAAAGCTTTTCCATATATATGATAAAGCTTTAGCACAGCTGTCGAAAAGCTTTACGACTACTGTGCTAAAGCTAGAAAGTAATAGGATTTTTACCACTTGTCGGTAGGATATGAAAAAATCTTACAGATATTACCCGCAACTTTTTTCTAGTCTTTCTGTTTATATAATAAGGAATAGAATATCCGATTCGGATTCCGGGAAGAAATGATAGGCAGAAACAACCTGAAGACACCTCGAAAATGAAGACGTACATACGGAAAATCTACGATTTTTACCGGGAAGGTTTCCTGAGCATGAGGCTGGGAAAACTTCTCTGGCTGATTATCCTGATCAAGCTCTTCATTATTTTCTTCATCCTGAAACTCTTCTTTTTTCCTGATTTCCTGGGGAAATATAAGACGCCGGTAGAAAAGGAAGAATATGTTTCCGGGGAATTGGTCAACCGGGCTCATTCATTTATTAAATAACATCATGTACCATGATTGCGAATATTGACACCTCATTGATCGACTGGTCGAGAGCTCAGTTTGCTCTCACAGCCATGTATCATTGGCTTTTTGTGCCTCTTACATTGGGTTTGGGTATCATCCAGGCCCTGATGGAAACGCTGTATGTAAAAACGGGTAAGGAGTATTGGAAAACGACTGCCCGTTTTTGGATGAAACTGTTTGGAATTAATTTCGCCATCGGTGTTGCGACCGGATTGATTCTCGAATTTGAATTCGGGACAAACTGGTCCAATTACAGTTGGTTTGTAGGAGACATATTCGGAGCTCCGCTTGCCATCGAGGGTATTGTGGCCTTCTTTATGGAAGCAACCTTTATAGCCGTCATGTATTTCGGCTGGGAGAAGGTGAGCAAACGTTTCCATCTGGCTTCCACGTGGCTGACTATTGCCGGAGCAACCCTTTCGGCCTTATGGATTCTGGTAGCAAACGCTTGGATGCAATATCCGGCAGGTATGCACTTCAATCCGGACACCGTGCGAAACGAAATGCTTGATTTCTGGGCAGTAGCTCTTTCTCCGGTAGCCATCAATAAGTTTTTCCATACGGTTTTGTCCGGTTGGGTAACAGGAGCGACCTTTGTCATCGGTGTGAGTTGCTGGTATTTATATAAGAAACGCGAACAGGCTTTTGCACTGCGGAGCATCAAGGTAGGAGCTATCTTCGGATTAGTGGCCTCCGTGCTTTTGCTTTGGACCGGTGATGGTTCGGCTTATCAGGTAGCCGACAAGCAACCGATGAAACTGGCCGCCATGGAAGGTTTGTATCAAGGTGAAAAAGGAGCCGGATTGGTGGGTATCGGAATTCTGAATCCGAACCGTAGTTCGTATGACAGCCCGGAAGATCCATTCCTCTTCAAAATAGAAATCCCAAAGATGCTTTCACTGCTGGCTGAACGAGACGCAGATGCCTTCGTTCCGGGCATTACCGACCTGATTGAAGGAGGATATACGGATAAAACAGGGCAACCTGCCTTATCAGCCAAAGAAAAGATTGCCAAAGGGAAACTGGCCATTCAAGCATTAGCCGATTATCGCCAGGCCAAGAAAGAGAAAGATGAAGCCGGTATGGCAGCTAATCGGACTGTATTGGAAGAGAATTTCGCCTACTTCGGATATGGATACCTGCAAGATCCGTCGGAACTGATTCCTCCAGTCGGACTCTCGTTCTATTCATTCCACATAATGGTCCTTTTGGGCGGATACCTGATCCTGCTCTTCCTGGCCATTTGGATACTGCACCGGAGATCTGCTTTTCTCCAGATGCACTGGTTGCATCTCGTTGCTTTATGGAGTATTCCTTTGGCTTATATAGCGGGACAGGCAGGATGGATTGTGGCAGAAGTAGGCCGACAACCGTGGGCAATCCAGGATATTTTGCCAACGATAGCCGGTATTTCCCGGCTCGAGACGGCTTCGGTGCAAACAACCTTTTTCCTCTTCCTGATTCTGTTTACCGTTTTGCTCATAGCCGAACTGCGGATTCTGATCAAGGCCATTCAAGCCGGACCGGAAACAGAAACAGCCCATTCACAGACTAACGAATACGAGTAATATCTTAAATGAAATGATTCTATGGAAACATCAACTTATATATTCTTACAGCATTACTGGTGGTTTCTCATTTCGCTTTTAGGCGGACTACTGGTTTTCCTTTTATTTGTTCAGGGCGGCCAGTCGTTGTTGTTCCAACTCGGAAAGACGGAAGCCCAACGACAGTTACTCCTCGAATCGACCGGAAAGAAATGGGAACTGACATTCACTACCCTGGTTACTTTCGGCGGAGCCTTCTTTGCTTCTTTCCCATTATTCTATTCGACTAGTTTCGGTGGTGCTTATTGGGTATGGATGCTCATCTTACTGTGTTTCGTATTACAGGCGGTCTCATACGAATACCAGATGCGAAAAGGAAACCTGCTCGGTAAAAAGACTTACCGCATCTTTCTGCTGATTAATGGAATTGCCGGACCCGTCTTATTGGGTACAGCCGTCGGAACATTCTTCAATGGCGCCGAATTTATCGTGAATAAAGAACAATTAAGCGTTCTTTCTATGCCTGTCATTTCCCAATGGGCAACACCCTGGCACGGATTAGAAGCCGTATTGAATATCTGGAATGTCTGCTTGGGAATTGCCGTCTTTTTCCTGGCTCGTGTTTTAGCCATTCTATACTTTATGAATAATATAGACGACGAATCCATCAGAAGCCAAAGCTGGAACCGCTTGTTGCCTGAAAGTATCGCATTCCTGCTGTTCTTCCTGGCTTTCCTGGCCCATTGGTTGATAGCCGATGGCTTTGCCGTCAATCCGGATACACAGGAAATCTTTATGCAGCCCTACAAATATGCCCTGAACCTACTGGAAATGCCCTATGTAACCGGCATCTTACTGGTTGGTGTAATCTTGGTTTTATGGGGAATCGGGAAAACTTATCTGAATCCTTCCTATCGGGAAGGCATCTGGTTCAGCGGAACGGGAACAGTGCTGACGGTTCTTGCCCTTTTATTGTGTGCAGGTTGGAATCATACCGCTTACTATCCGTCAATAACCGACTTACAAAGTTCACTGACACTGCAGAACAGTTGTTCCAGTCCGTTTACCCTGAAAGTCATGAGTTACGTATCTATCCTGATACCATTCGTCCTGGCTTATATTTTCTATGCATGGAGAGCTATTGACTTAAAACCGGGAAAGAAATAAACGGAAGGAACAGGCTTATAAAACTAGAAACGGCGTAGCTTCCCGCTAGGCCGTTTCTACATTTAACCGTTTTAAACAAAAAGAAAAAGTTAGTCAAGGTTTAACTTAATAACCATTTTAAGATGATCATAACTATCTTTACTTAAAAAGGACAGCGAACAAATATAATAATATAAACTCGAAACAAACAAGTAAAAGCTGTCATTTTCAAGTTTTTTTACACAATCCTTGAAGATTTACATTATCTTTGCACAAATGTTTCATTCTTATGGCGGATTTTGAACTGAATATTTTAGGTTGTGGCTCAGCTTTACCCACAACACGTCATTTAGCTTCTTCACAAATCGTTGACTTACGGGACAAATTGTATATGATTGACTGTGGAGAAGGAACACAAGTACAAATGCGGCGGATGCGAATCAAGTTCAGCCGTCTGAATCATATCTTTATATCGCACTTGCACGGTGATCATTGCTTTGGTTTACCCGGTTTAATATCTACCTTGGGCATGTTGGGAAGGAATGGCGACTTATTCATTCATGGTCCGAAAGAATTAGGTACCTATCTGGACGCCATGCTGCAGTTGTTTTGTCAGGGATTGCCTTTCCATGTTCAGTTCAATCCGGTCAATACGCAGGAACATGCGTTGATTATGGAGGATCGTTCGGTTTCCGTCTATTCGATTCCGCTTAAACATCGGATTCCCTGTTGCGGATTCCTTTTCAAGGAAAAGCAGCGGGATGCGCATATCATCCGCGAAATGATCGACTTCTACCAGATTCCGGTAAAAGATATTCAATACATCAAACAGGGAGCAGATTACATCACGCCCGAGGGGAAATGTATTCCGAATCATCTCCTGACTCGTCTGGCAACACCGGCCCGTACGTATGCTTATTGTTCGGATACCGCCTATCTGCCGGAAATCATTCCTTACATTCGTCAAGTCGATTTATTATATCACGAAGCGACCTTTAAGGATGCCGATGCAGCCCGAGCCCACGAGACGTTTCATTCAACAGCCAAGGAAGCGGCAACCATCGCCCGTGACGCCGAAGTAAAGCGATTGCTGATCGGACATTACTCTGCCCGCTACGAAGATCCGTTGCCACTCAAACAGGAAGCTGTAAAGATTTTCCCCGAAACGACACTGGCAAAGGAAGGAATGAAAATCAACTTGTAAGGGAATTAGAAAATTAACAAGTCTGAAAAAGGAACAGATCATCACAAAACAAGGTTTTAGACAGCTAAACGACACTATCTAAAACCTTGTATCTACCGAAAGCTTATTAACCACTCAATTATTTCATCCGGATATTCATATTCGAATACGAACCGCCATCAAAATAGATCGAACCGTTCTTACCGCCGTTCACTTCATAATATACGGCATCCTTTTCTTTCTCACTCTTGGATGGCTCAAAGCCATGTAGTTTACAGTGACCATATTTCAGATTTTCTCCTTCCACCCGGAAAGAAGCTGACGAAGGCAAAGCCAGTTTAACGGCGCTGTAACGTGCTTCAACATGGATGTCCTTGAATTTACCATTCACTTCATCCATCTCAAGTGTACTATAATCTAACGACTCGACCTTCAGATCGTCTGACAGATAACCGATCTTACATGTACTGTATTTCACATCGGCAGTCATAGACTGTACTTTCTCGGCTTCCAGCTGACCATATTTTAACTCGAGGGCCAACTGACCGATTTCTCCTACCTGCAGATTCGAATATTTACTGTCTGCATTCAGGGTTGAAGCAGACTGGACCGTAGCCTTGCCACAATAACCCAGATCGAAATCACCTGCCTGCAAGGAACCTAACGTCACATTACTGTATTTGGCTTCCAACTCTAACGGCTGTTCAAAGCTTCCGCCTTCTATATTGCCATACTTGACTGACAGCTGGCAACGGGCCGGATTCTTGGCCGGCATCAGGATATTCCCATAATGTTGTTCCAGCTTACTGGAAATCCACGAAGGCATACTGACATAATACTGGATATCCAGTTTGCCGTTACGGATCGAAACATCCGACATTTCGGTGATACCCGAAATAATATTTCCTTGTTTATCAAACTTGATCTTAATCCGGTCCAGATTTCTCTTGTTGTCCTGCTCATTACGCGACTTGACTTCGACCACAACCCGGAATGCCACTTCTGCTTTGTCCCAATGGGTAATGGTGATTCCTCCGTATTTGTTGGAGATAAACAGTTCGTCACTCTTGTTGGCCGGGAAACTCTTTTCATATTCCTTCTTATTCAGTTCATCCGGTTCTGCGCCCTGCGCAGCCAGACAGAAAAGCAGACACATGCATGTGCACCAAAATCGTAATAACGTTGCTTTCATATCATTCTTCGTTTTTAAGTTTCTTCGTTTTATATTCGTCTTGCTAAATAGTAACCTACCAACCGATCACTCTTCCTTCACCCGATTCAATTGCTGGCAAAGGATTTGCATGCTGTTCAGACTGTTCTGGTATTGCTGGTTGATGGCAAAGATACCTTCATCCGAACAAGGCAAAGCGGGCAGTACCTGATTGTCGAATTGTTGACAGGAAGCTTCTATATGCAAGGCAGCTTCCAATAAATGCGTCACGGCTTCGGAAGGATTTTCCTTGCTGGCCGTTTCCAGTTCCATCAGATGATCTTCCAGTTGCATCCGGTAATAGGTATGCAACTCTCCCATTTCTGAATGGAGTTCGCAGACATACGCGTCCGGAGAAACCGGCTGATGCATCCAGAAAGGCACAGACAGGCAGAAGAACAAGGCAACAGCCGCGGCCAACGGAACCAGCTTATGCCATAACGGAACGATTTTCTGTGTTTCTTCCTTTTCCAGTCGGGCAGCAAAACGTTCCAAATGTCCTTCAGGTAACGGGATTTCATCAAATGCTTCCCGATTCTGCTGAATATAATCTTTTAATCTGTCCATATATTTTTCTTCTCCTTCTTCTTTACAAAGCTTTCATCAATTCAACTAATCGCCGCTTTCCCCGCAAATACTGACTCCGCACACTCGACGGCTGAAGCTTCAGGATTTGAGCGATTTCTTCCATGTCATATCCTTCAAACAAGTAAAGCGACAAGACCATTCGCGCCTGTGCCGGCACTTTCTCCAACGCATTCCGGACGGAAGCGACCGTCAGCAGCGTTTGTTCCTCCTGTTCGCGCAGCTCTTCCTCGTCGTCTGCCATATCCGGTAGTGTTTCTTCTAACAACTCTTCTTCCGGTAACCGCCTGCGCACATAATCAATGGCAGTACGGACAGCAATCCGGCGAATCCAAGCCTCAAAACAGAGTTCGTCATGATATTGATCCAGCTTGTCGAAAATCTTCAGGAAAGTATCCTGCATCGCCTCTTCGGCTTCCGGTGCATTGCCTACTATACGTAAGCAGATCGGATAAACCAACGGGGCAAACCGACGATACATCGCCAGCTGCGACTGGCGATGCCGTTTCCGGCATCCGGCTATTAAATCCAGAACTGAATCATCCATTTCTTTTTCTGTTTTCTATCTATAAGACGAAGGCATCAAACCAAAGGTTGCAAAATCGGATAAGAATTTGGGAGATTATTTTCCCAACAACCAGAATGCACAAAAAAAGGCGTGCCATTGCTGACACGCCTTTCCTATCTTATTTGTCCTTATAGACTCAAATACTGTAAATACACGCTTTCGCCCTCACGGGTTACTCGTTACAAGAATCATATCCGAATTCATGTGCGTGTAAATTGTAATATATTCGTGTAAATATCAGGAGCCTGAGGCCCCTGATATATTGTTAGTTAGATGTTATTATTTAACAACTACCTTGAAGCTTTCGCCATCAACTGATACAACTACTACACCTTGAGGAGCAGCGATTGTTGCGTTGTCTGAAGAAACTACTTCGTTAGCTACTACCTTACCTAAGATTGTGCTTACGATTACGTTCTTACCTTCAGCACCCTTAACTACTACAGCACCGTTAACACCAGCTACTACTACGTTGCCAGCAGCGATGTTTTCGTTAGCAGTCGCTTCTTTATCACTAGCTTCCATTGTGAAGTGCTCAGCTTTAGTGATATCTTCTGTTACAACCAAGTTACCATTTACCCAACGCAAATAAGCAGGTTTCATTTCACGAGATGCAACCTCATAAGTACCATTTGCATTTACATACTTATTGTTGTAACCAGTACCAGTTTCGATTACGAATTCGTTATTGATTTCGTCAACCATCTTGAAGGCGAACTTCGCAATATTAGAATTAGCATCACCTACAGACATTTTAGAAGTTACTTCACCAGCTTCGTTCGTTACATACAATGTATCATTGCGATGATAACCATTTACGAATGCCAACTTGTATTCATCGTTGTATTCAAACTTGTTATTGTGAACGTCCTTGTTTGCTTCAGCAGAATCTACCATGTTCACCAAGTAACGACCTTCTGTCCAAGCATTGAACGGAACACCGTGTTCGCAAGTGTAAGAATCATGTTCTTCACAGTACTTACCTGCCGGATTTACTGTCGGATTAACAGTCAACAGATATTGATACTTGAAGTTACCTTCACGTTCTACATAAGCTGTATCAACAAACAGAGTCGGGTTGATATCTTTATAGGCAACACGATTATTGATACCTGCAAATTCACCCTTTTCGTAGATTACTTCATCCCTGTTAGCCAAACGAGAGATAGCAATCTTATCACCAAATGTCAACTTCTTATAAGTAGGAGCTGATGCTGTACTGATAACGAACAAGTCGTTTGTTGTAGCTTCATACAGATTAACATCTTTCAATACACCTGTCAACGATGTAGCACCACCAATGATCTTTTGATTTGACAGATCCAAACCTGCAGAATAAGATTCGTAAATATCTTCTCTGATAGGATCCAAGTCTGCATTCCAATTATAATTCCAATTATAATTATAAACAGGAACCAAACTTACTGTGTTCTCACCATCCAACTTGAAAGCTACACGAGTTGCGTTCTTCTTCGTATCATCACATACATAGTATGCGTTACCCTTAGACTCTGTCCAATCTTTACCATACAGATATTCATTATTTTCTGTATTCTTCAAAATGTAAGTACAAATCTTCAACGCAGCATTTTCATTATAAACATAGCTCTTATTATTCTTAGCTAATTCTGCATCAATAGTTGTAGTCTTCCAACCACCAGCATAATACTTAATAGCAACTTCTTTGGTTACAGTATCAGCAGCAAGACGTAAGAAATCATCTACTTTGTCGTTCAATTTAACTGTCGGCATTTCAATACGCCATTCAGTTGCATTGTCTTCATCCAAACCAATACGATGCTTGTCATTATGGTTTTCAATGATATTCAAAGAGTCACCATTCAACAACATCATTGATACAGTGTAAGTATTGTTGTTCAGATCTTCAGCTGTAAAACGTTTGAAACCATCATAATTCTTGTAATCTGAAATCGGAGCGATTTCCAAAGTATCCATCAAGTTGTAACGATAGTCGCGGTATGCAAACAAGTTCTTCGCCTTATCTACTACATAGAAATCAGAGCCTCTTACAACAAAGTTATCCTGACCATTTTCACGGTTGGTAAACTTGAAGTCGCCATTAACAGCTTCAATAGCAAACTGTCCTTCCGGCATCGTTTGATCTACATTTTCCGGATCTACATAAGCAATCAGACCGTCTTCATCCAAACCTAACACTTCACCGTAATGCTGTGCTTTCTTATTAGCATTCTTAACTGTTACTTTATAATAAACTGGAGAAGTCAACCAGCTTTCTGCTTTTACATGAGCAGACGGATTCAACGTAATCTTAATATCTTTTAACGCGCCACTGTTACCTGTTGCTGCTAATATAGATTCTTGTTTATCCAAATAGCAACCGATTTCTCTACCATCTACATAGATCGCAACAATGTCAGTAGTACCTTCCATACCGGCTACACTTGGCTTGTATTCCATAGCGAAGTTTGCCTTGTAATAACCTTTACCACCATTATATGTTTGATCTAACTCATAAGTCTTGGCATCAATCAATTCCAACTTATATGCATGGATTTGATTTCCACTCGACCAAGTTGTTTTAGGATCTGTATTGACAACCAAGATCTGATTCTTTTCGTTAATCAACATGAACTCACGGGCATCTTTATCAGCCAACTCATACCAAGTATTACCTGCATTATAACCCGTATATTTAACCGGAGTTAACTCACCAGCGAAAATGCTTGTCAGATCAGTTTCATAAGTATTGTCACCATCTTTGTCATATTCCAGTTTCAACTTGAAGTATTCACCGTAACGTTTCAACAGTGTTTCAGCATACATGAAAGCACGACCTACAGTAGCAGAACCAAATTTTTCAGCTTTATAGTTCTTATCAACCAATACAAAGTCACTTTGCGCATTGCTGAATGTGATATACTTATCACCGGCCTTTAATCCAAATTCATTAGGTAAGAATTTAGCACCGTCATATTCAAGAACACCGTCCTTATTTACGTCTGTAACTGTAACATCAACAAGGACATATTTCTTCTGTCCACCGACATTAACAATTACAGGCTCACCTAAATTATTTGTCAAACGTAATTCTTTGCTGCCGGTAAGAGGATCATCAAATAATGTAACTGTAAATTGATACTGATTAATTTCGCCCTCATTCAAGTCACTTGGTTTGTACTGAGCTAATGTATAATAAGTATTCTTATTTGCATCTTTCTTTGCCACAACAACAGTGCCATGAGATACAAGAATTGTCTTATTACCAGCAGTCAATTCTGTTTGTTTGAAATAAGCATAGTCTCCCCAAATTGCAGGAATATAATCAGCACTAATTTCTGTACTCTTTTGAGCTATAAATCCATTTTCAGGGTTAGCAATATTACCGAATAATAAATTTACTCTATCTTCAGAACAACGAATGGCAACCCTCTTCCCTTTTAAATCAACAGTATTACCTGCATCTTCATAACTCTGTACTGCGGCCATGAATTCTTGGCTAGTACCGTTGAAGTTAACAATCGCTTCATCGCCACAATTTAACAGACTTGCGATTGCCAAATTATTCAAGATATTACCCTCTTTATCTTTGTTAGGAGTAATTTGAATTAGCTGAGTATCTCCATTAGTTGTATTATTTGTCCAATCTGCATTTGCATAATCAATTGCAGCATTTACAAATGTATTATCAGACATCACCTTTTCCGCATCAAAATTCGCATCCAATTGAGCTGATTTTCCTGAAGCAGAATAATCAATCACATTGCTAAATGCGAAACCTTCAGTTATTTGAATAGCAGTTGAAGACCATTCTCCTTTTTCTGCGTTTGCATTTCTTATTGTATTTCCTTTGATTACATATGCAACTTCGTCTGTTTTAGGAAATACAGAAATACCATTAGCTAGTGCATATAACCCCGAGCATGTAATATCATTGTCTACAATCGTAACTTTATCAGCTATAACTGTAATCGCGTTTTTATTAATAGGGAGAGACCAATCTCCTTCTACACCAGAAACATCAGAACCATCTGATTTGATTTGATTAACATGGTTAATCCTTAGATTCTTAACTGTTACATTGTTACCAGTAATAACAATACGGCCATTCAATGTATTACCTTGACCATCAACGATAATATCATCTTGATCAATCAACAAATAATTGTGATAATCATCGATTGTCACATTTTCTTTAAACTGCAATGTTTTTGTTGATTCTACAAATGTCACGCCTTCCTTATAAGCATCAAAATCTTTCATTGATACTCCTTCTGCGTAAATAGAAATAGTAGAACTACTCAGCAACATCGCCGCACAAAGCGTAAGTACTTTTTTGTTCATAATAAATAAATTAATATTAATAATAGAGTAATAATAAATTCTTCTTTTTCCTATCAAGCTTCCGAAAGTTCTAAAAACGGAAGCGGTGGCATTTCATTTTTAGCCACAATCAACAATGCAAAGGTAAATCCTTTTTTTATACCTGCAAATAAACTGACCTATTTTTTTATCAATTGGTTAGGTTTCTTATCAACTCCCTATTTTCAGGCGACAAAACCATGGGTTTGGATAACGAAACCTGGGTTCTATGATCGAAGTATAGTCAAGAGGCTATTGCCAGTTGAGATTTCTATAGATGTATATATAATATAAGGTATAGAGATAAGATCGTATCCGTTCTTTCTGGCTTGACCCAGAAAGAACCAAAGAAGTCAAGGCTGCGTCTGCTGAGCTACTCCGTCACTTCGTTTCGCTGTGCGCGCCGCAAACTCGCTTCGCTCAGACAGCGACGCTCCGGCCGCTTCACTCCGTTCCTACGCTTAACGCTCACCAGAACGAGGCCAATTCAATTGACAATTGACGATTGACAATGGAGAATTTTCTTTTTCTCTTGCGTTTATCCATGAAACTTGCCTTGCGACTGTAGAGGCGTAGCGCTGCTGCGCCTCATAACGACGTTTTACACAATCCAATAACAATCAATAATATAACAAACATATTTATTGTGCTTCCCGGCGTTTTATCCTGTCGCGTTGGTTGGAGGCGCAGCACGCTGCGCCTCTACTCGCATTAGGCTTGTTCAACAGATAAATTCCGTAAAACCCCGTGCCAAATGAACTTTCAATTCTCAATTCTCCATTTTCCATTTTCAATTGTTTCGGCCTAACGGAGGAGGCGTGAAGCGGTCGACCGAGCGGAGCGTTAAAAAATCTCGGCTGTCTGAGCGAAGCGAGTTTTCCGAGATTTTAGCGCAGCGACCAAGACCGCAGCCTCCGTAGTGTAAGCCTTGAACTTTTGGTTCTTTTCTTTCAAGAGAAAAGAACGGACAATCACTTGGATTAAGCCAAAAGAACGCCCCCTTCACACCCTTCACAGGAACAAACAGAATATGAGACAGATAAACAGGTGTGTGAAGGGTATAAAAGAAAATCAGATATAGGTATAGTTAAAAGTAACGAGTATCAAAAACGAACCTGACGAAGATCGATTTTGATACTCGTTACTTTTGAAGCAAAAGACGCCGGCTTTTCATTAATATACGCCGGGAATTTATGAAAAGACGCCGGCTTTTGGATCATTCATAGGCAGGAATGCAAAGAAAGGCGATAGGATGCAGAAAAACACCATTTTGCAAACTTCAGTTTACAAAACAAAGGCCAGGGAGAAAGGCTTTCCGGAAAAGAGAATTTATTGCTGAAAAATTTCCTTAATCTGCTATTTCCAATAAAAAAAAATAGTACTTTTGTACGCGTTAAACAAAAAGACGCTCCGGCTTGTTCTCTATATAGTGTGGCAAGTCGGGAACAGAAAAGTTTCAGGACTGGCTAAGAAGAAAATAAATAAACATAAATAAAGTCAATCACTTAAATTATTAACAAGATGGCAAATTTAGATTTAAGCAAGTACGGTATTACCGATGTGAAGGAAATTGTACACAATCCTTCTTATGATGTACTGTTCGCTGAAGAAACAAAAGCTAGTTTGGAAGGCTACGAAAAAGGACAGGTTACAGAATTGGGTGCTGTGAACGTGATGACTGGTATCTACACTGGTCGTTCTCCTAAAGATAAATTCTTCGTTAAGAATGAAGCTAGCGAAGATACTGTATGGTGGACTTCAGAAGAATACAAAAACGATAACAAGCCTTGTTCAGAAGAAGCATGGGCTGACTTGAAAGCTAAAGCTGTTAAAGAATTGTCAGGCAAACGTTTGTTCGTTGTTGATACATTCTGCGGTGCTAACGAAGCTACTCGTTTGAAAGTACGTTTCATCATGGAAGTTGCATGGCAGGCTCACTTCGTAACAAATATGTTCATCCGTCCGACAGCTGAAGAATTGGCTAACTACGGCGAACCTGATTTCGTATCATTCAACGCTGCTAAAGCAAAAGTTGACAACTACAAAGAATTAGGTTTGAACTCTGAAACAGCTACAGTATTCAACTTGAAGACTAAAGAACAAGTTATCCTGAATACTTGGTACGGTGGTGAAATGAAGAAGGGTATCTTCTCAATCATGAACTACCTGAACCCGTTGCGTGGTATCGCTTCTATGCACTGTTCAGCTAATACAGACAAAGAAGGTAAGAGCGCAGCTATCTTCTTCGGTTTGTCAGGTACAGGTAAGACTACTTTGTCAACTGACCCGAAACGTCTGTTGATCGGTGATGACGAACACGGATGGGATGACGAAGGTGTATTCAACTACGAAGGTGGTTGCTACGCTAAGGTTATCAACTTGGATAAGGAATCAGAACCAGATATCTACAACGCTATCAAACGTGACGCTTTGTTGGAAAACGTTACAGTTGATGCTAACGGTAAGATCGACTTCGCTGATAAGAGCGTAACTGAAAACACTCGTGTTTCTTACCCGATCTATCACATCGAAAACATCGTTAAACCGGTTTCTAAAGGTCCTCACGCTAAACAAGTAATCTTCTTGTCAGCTGATGCATTCGGTGTATTGCCTCCAGTATCTATCTTGACTCCGGAACAGACTAAGTACTACTTCTTGTCAGGATTTACTGCTAAGTTGGCTGGTACAGAACGTGGTATCACTGAACCGACTCCGACATTCTCTGCTTGCTTCGGTGCTGCATTCTTGTCATTGCACCCAACTAAGTATGGTGAAGAATTGGTTAAGAAAATGGAAATGACTGGTGCTAAGGCATATTTGGTTAACACTGGTTGGAACGGTACTGGTAAGCGTATTTCTATCCGCGATACTCGTGGTATCATCGATGCTATCCTGGATGGTTCTATCAACAGCGCTCCTACTAAGAAGATCCCGTACTTCGATTTCGAAGTTCCGACTGCATTGCCAGGTGTTGATCCTGCAATCTTGGATCCGCGCGATACTTATGCTGACGCTGCTCAGTGGGATAAAAAAGCAAAAGACTTGGCTGCTCGTTTCATCAAGAACTTTGCTAAATTTACAGGTAACGAAGCTGGTAAGGCTTTGGTTGCTGCTGGTCCGCAATTGTAATTTATATTACATATCAGACAATCATAAGAAAGAGGGTGCATTCATTGCATCCTCTTTTTTTATGCTTTTTTCCAATATTTTTCCAAATTATTTCTATTTATAAACGTACTTTAAAAAACTTTTTCTATCTTTACCGAAAATTCGCGGAAAGAGAGATGAATATGCAAAAATACATACTATTTATATGGACAGTCTTATTGGGATTAGTAGCTTGCAGCAAGGATGAGAGTTATCAAATTGAAGGAAAACTCACTCAATTGCAAGACCCTACCCTGTATGTCGTATTTGAAAATGAAAGCGCGAAAGCAATTGATACCATTACCTGCGAAACAGACGGAACCTTTAAGCTCAGACATAAGACGGGCGACTTCAATACAGCCACGCTGTTCTTCGAGAACCGTACCCGCATTGTGAATGTATTTTTGGAAAAAGGAAAGAAAATTAAAATAACAGGAGACATAACAAATCCCAAGTTATTGGCAATCGAAGGAGGTAGTTCAATCAACAGTCAGCTGACCGATCTGAGAAAAGCCTCGGCCAATCTGTGGAAAGAACAGGCCAAGTTATTGCATCAAATCGATCAAAAGGCCAAGAATCCCATCGAAGAAGCCGATCTGATAGCGAAATTAACGAATATCAATCATCAGTTGGCCGAAGAAGCCGTTGCCTACATCAAAAAGCATACGGACAAAGCGGTATCACTTGCTCTGATCCAATATTTTTTCACGAATCCGGACGATACAAGGGAAGCCGATGAATTATTGGCTCTGATCTCTCCTGAACTACGTACCCACTTCCTTTATAAAGAACTGGAAGAATACAGCGCACGTACCAAAAGGACAAATATTGGAGAAGAAGCGCCTGATTTCAAGGTCAAAAACATACACGGACAAGAATTCAAGCTGGACACCGTCAAGCATAAATATACCTTGTTGGCATTTGTACCTTCCTGGGAAGGAAAGACGAAACTGACAGACCCTTACATGGTGCAAATCGCCCAGAAACATCCTGAAAAGGAATTAAACCTGCTGGTAGTCACGATGGACAACAATTGCAATCAAATACGGAATTACCTTCAGTCAGACAGTATCGCATGGAATTTGGTAGCCGATTCAGCAGGTCAGGCTACAGCTTTGATGGACCTGTACAACGTCAGTGAATTGCCGCTCTGTTATCTGATAGACAAAGACAAGAAGATTCTGCTGAAATCAGAAAACAGCCTGGAGGTAAACGACGTATTGGATGAATTGCTGGGAGAATAAAATCAGGTGATACCGCATCTGCGGGAACACCAGTATTCATTTTAAAACTTTAACTATGTTGGTCAAGACTTTTGCAGCTGCCGTACAAGGCATATCGGCAACAATCATCACAATCGAAGTAAACTGTAGTAAAGGCATTCAGTTCTTTTTAGTCGGACTTCCGGACGTAGCCGTACGGGAAAGCCATGAACGTATCATATCTGCCCTACAGGAAAGCGGATATAAGTTTCCCCGTAGTCGGATCGTTATCAACATGGCTCCAGCCGATATCCGGAAAGAAGGTTCGGCCTACGATCTTCCGCTAGCTATCGGCATACTGGCCGGAGCCGAAATGATCAGTTCCGAAAAGCTTTCCCAATACATGCTGATGGGAGAATTATCGCTCGATGGCACACTAAAGCCGATAAAAGGCGTCTTACCCATTGCGATTAAAGCCAGGGAAGCCGGATTCAAAGGATTCATCTTACCGCAGCAAAACGCCCGGGAAGCCGCTGTTGTCAATAAGCTGGAAGTATATGGCGTCACAAACATACGGGACGTCATCGAATTCATTGATGGTAAAAAGGAACTGGAACCAACTATCGTAGATACGAGAAAAGAATTTTATGCCCGCCAACTACAGTTTGAATATGATTTTTCGGAAGTACGCGGACAGGAAAACGTCAAACGAGCTCTGGAAGTAGCTGCAGCTGGAGGACATAACCTACTGATGATCGGTCCGCCGGGAAGTGGAAAATCCATGATGGCCAAACGATTGCCCTCTATTCTGCCACCATTCACTTTGCACGAATCCTTAGAAACAACCAAGATTCATTCGGTAGCCGGAAAAATCGGGAATGAAACCTCATTAATGACCCAACGGCCATTCCGCTCGCCACACCATACGATCTCAGATGTAGCCATGGTAGGCGGAGGTTCTTATCCGCAACCCGGAGAAATCAGCCTAGCCCACAACGGTATTCTGTTTTTAGATGAACTGCCCGAATTCAACCGAAGTGTACTGGAAGTCATGCGGCAACCGCTGGAAGACCGGATGATCAGTATTTCACGGGCCCGTTTTACCGTAGAATATCCGGCAGGCTTTATGTTGGTTGCCTCCATGAACCCTTGTCCATGCGGCTACTATAATCATCCTACCAAAGCCTGCGTATGCTCACCCGGAGCTGTCCAGAAATACATGAACCGGATTTCAGGTCCATTACTCGATCGGATTGACATCCAAATTGAAATTGTTCCGGTACCCTTTGAGAAGATCTCCGAACAAACACCGGCCGAGCCAAGTTCCGCCATCCGGGAACGGGTCATTGCAGCCCGAAACATTCAGGAAGAACGTTTCAAAGACCATCCGGGATTCTATTGTAATGCCCAAATGAACAGCCGGCTATTACATACCTATGCCGTACCGGATGCGGAAGGATTAAAACTACTCAAGAATGCCATGACGAAGTTGAACTTATCCGCCCGTGCTTACGACCGGATATTGAAAGTATCACGGACAATTGCAGATCTGGAAGGTTCGGCATCCATTCAGTCCAATCATCTGGCAGAAGCCATTCATTACCGGAATCTGGACCGTGAAGGATGGGGCATCTGAGCGCAGTGATTACTGAGCCAGCCGCTTATTATTTTCAACCAGTAAGTTCAATGCCTTGAGCTGTTCAGTCGAAACCTTAAGGTGTTGCAGGGAACGTTCGTACACATCCCGCCGATGGCAATCAGAACCTATAAAGGTATAATAACTCTTGGCCAGTAAATCTTCCGCCCGTCTTAATGGACTCGGACCATACGTACCAGCCAGCGACATCAGATTCAGCTGAAGAGCTATCCCATGCTCGAACAACCAGTCATAATCTTCCGGACTCATATACCGGTAACGCTCAGGATGAGCCAGAACAGGTTGATAGCCTTCGGCCTGCAAATCAAACAAAATCTCACGAAACCCCAAAGGAGGCATCAGATAAGAAGTTTCTACCAGTACATGCGTTCCATTGAAAGTCAACAATCCTTCTTTTCGGCGTTCCGAGAAAGCAGGATCAAGCATATATTCAGCCGCAAGCCGCAATTCAATGGACGTCGACTGTTCGGAACAGAAACGTTCAAACCGCTCCTGAAGAAAATCAGCCCGATTGGAAGTCAATTCTTCCATGACATGAGGTGTAAAGAAAAGGCGCTGCACGCCTATCGACTCCATCAGTCTCAATGCCTGCAACGCCTCATCCTTATTTTCTGCTCCATCGTCGACTGCAGGAAGCAAATGACAATGGATATCAGTCATTCCTTCCAGCAGTCCACTTTTCAGTATCTTTTTCTTTCCAAATAATCCAAACATGGTTTATTTTCTCTTCTTCTCATTACCATACCCGTAGCCATAACCATAACCATAGCCGTATCCGTAACCATAGCCACCATGATGCCCTTTCACATAGTTCAATACCAATGAGAATTTCGGGAAACGACGTGAAAGCATTTCCAAAGCCGGAATCTGACGACGATCCAGCACGCCGGCACGGATGACACAGATAGTCAAATCAGCCAGTCGGGCTACAATCTGCGCATCAGCCACCAATCCGGCAGGTACGTTATCCAACAAGATATAATCATAACGAGTACGCAATTCTGCGATCATGGCATCCAGGCGTTTGTTCTGTAACAATTCTGCCGGATTAGGAGGTACCGGACCCGCATGAATCACATCCAAACCGGGAACCAGTTCATCCTGACAGACCAACGAAGTCACATCCGTTACTTTACCCGACAGATAATTCGTGATACCTTCACCCCTATAGCCAACCTGCTTACCTAATGTACCTTTACGGATATCCAAATCCAGTAAAACAACTTTCTGATGTGTCAACACCAAACCAGCCGCCAAATTGGAAGAAATAAAGGTCTTACCTGCACCTGCATTCATTGAGGTAAACAACAATACCTGCATGTGTTCATCTCCACCTCGCATAAAATCCATATTCGCACGCAAAATACGGAATGCCTCAGAGACGGCATCACGGCTACCTTCCTTAACAACCAGTTTCTCCTGATTCTTTTCCAATGCCGGAATTTCACCCAATAAAGGAAGAGCTGTGTTCTCTTGCACATCTTTCATTGAATGTATACGAGTATCACTTGCCCAACGTAAAAATAAGATACCCGCCGGAATAGCCAGACCAACAATAAGACCAACCAATAAAATCATAGATGCATTAGGAGATACAGGAGCAGAACTACCTATAGCCTCATCCAAAATCCGTATATTACTTTCCGTCATGGCCTGTGCCAATGCATTTTCTTCTCGTTTATTTAATAAGAAAAGATATAGCGATTCTTTAATTTTCTGCTGACGTTCAACAGACAATACATACTTTTGTTGAGTTGGTACAGCCGAAATTCGTTTGGATATTTGCGACTCTTGGGTCCGAATATTTTTAATCTTAATTTCTAAACTGACAATCAAATTATCAATTGCACGCAAGATCGTCTGCTTCATCGCACCCAAATTATTATTCAAATCCATAACAACCGGGTTCCGGTCACTGCTATTACTGATTAATCGATCCCGCTTTAATAGTGCTTCATTATAAGTAGCTATCTGTAACTCAATATTTGCATCCGAGATACCAGTATTGGCCGGAATTAAGTCAGAAGCTTTGTTCGGATCAGACAAATAATCCCGAACATACTTTGCCATAGCCAATTGATTTTCGATACCAACACTTTCCTGCTGATAACGATTAGTCGATTCCAAATACATACCAGACTCAGAAGTAATATCCGTCAATCGATTTTCCTGTTTAAATTTTTCAATATCAGCATCTACACTTCCTAATTCACGTTCAATAATCACCAAACGATCAGCTATAAACTCAGAAGTATTAACCGTTATCTGGTTTTTATCGTCAATAGTAGCCTCATTATATACAGCTATTAAAGTATTCAGCACATCCTCAGCACGTGAAGTAGATACATCCTGTAAGGTCAGATTAATAATCGTTGATGTAGAAGAAGCCAATCCTGATTGTAAAGCAGAAGCGTATCCTTTAGCTACAGTCTCCAAATTAGACTTTCTTACTTGTATTGGTACATTAAAATATTGGTTAGTATAATAAAAACTTGGAGTTACCACCACTCTTCCAACAGGTGTTTTAACTGTATCCTTCAAATTCACCGTCAGATTTTGACTCAGTTCATTTTCATCCACTGTCGCATCTCGTGTGACAAAATCAGAAAGAAGAACTTGTTCTTCATTCAAAGGAGTAACTTTCAAAGCTAACGATTGAGTCGCTCCTGCATCAGGAAAAGAAAGTAAAACTGGAGATTCTCGATATAATTCTATGTCACGTAGCTGCGGTTTTATAGTATAACTTATATCTAGATGCAATCGTTCAGCAACTTTTTCCATCAAACGATAGCTCTTAAATACTAAAATTTCATTTCCGATATTATTTTTGAAGCCGAAAGACGAAAGATCAGATGAAAAGCCAAAATTAGAATTAGCTCCACCTTTACCGCTCTCTTCCTTTATCATAACAGAAGCTGTCCGAGTATAAACTTGTGGTGTTTTCATCAACTTTAAATAAGCTAAACCCAAGCAAACAACAACTGAGAGTACAAACCAATACCAATTGGCCAAAGCAATACGAAGAAAATCCATTAGATTCAGACTATTGCCTGCTTCTTCAGGGATTATCCTCTCTCGAGATTGAACATCATTATTCCACGCATCCATGCAGTTTATAAAATTATAATTATATTATTATCTCGTTAAATTAACAACTAATGAAACTACTGATATTACCATTGAAACTACACCAACCCAAACACCTACGGAATTATTGGGATTTCGCTGCATTGCCTTTCCTTTATTAGGCTCTACATATACAATATCATTTTGTTGCAAATAATAACACGGAGAAGAAAAAATATCCGTTGAACGAAGATCATGGAATAATACTATTCGCTTTCCATTTTCTTCCCGGATTACAGCTATACGGTCTCTACGTCCTAAAATGGTCAAATCTCCCGCCATACTCAAAGCTTCCAACAATGTAATTCGATCGCCAGAAACATTGAACACACCTGGACTTGCTACTTCTCCCATGACTGCAACTTTAAAATTCAAAGACTGTACTGTAACTACTGGATCTTTTATATAATCGCCTTGTATTAATTTGTCTTTGATTAATTCACTTAACTGCAAACGAGACAAGCCCGCCACATGCAATTTACCCAAGATGGGAAAATCTATATCACCATTCACATCCACTAAATAACTCAATACTTTCTGTTGACCATTAGAAGGATTTGCTGATCCAAACTGATACGAGACTAATGGCAAATTAAAAGGCAAAGCCAATTCTGGATCTTTACTAGTAACCATAATAGCTAATTGATCATCCTCGTGTATGAGCATCTCATATTTACGCTCAATATCCATCTGTTTCAGAGGTACCACATCTTGCAGATATACGACCTCTTTTGTTGAATTACAAGCTGAGAACAGAATGACCCAACTCAACAACATCCATTTCGCTAGTTTTCCGATTTGCATACTTTGATTTTGTTTATCTGATAATTCCGGATAAAATGATACGCTGCAGTTTATAACCCCAAAATGGGATAAATTGTTTATAAGAATACCTCTTTACAGAGAAACACAAGACACGGAACTACGAGTTTATCTAATCTCCGAAGTACCGTGCCTACTAGAATGAATATATTTACTCGATATTGCCACCAGAATGTTCTGGGGTTAAAGATCCATACTCATAAGAGACTTTCATCGAAGCCCCTTCATACATTTTTACTGGAACACTAATTGAAACCGGCTGCCCCTTAAACATAACAGATACTGTCATGGAAGAAGTTAAGATCTTATGCCGAACAGCAACTGTTACCTTCGTATCACCACTGATACTGATCTCATTCAATTTCACTTGCTGCGTTGAAACAGAAGATTCACAACCTTTTGCATTACGGATCATTCGGTTTAATTCAGAAGCTAATTCCGGTGCATCAGCTTCACTGACACCAGATAAAGCAGAACGAATGATAGAAGCCAGATCACCGTCAACTTCCCATCCGTTCTTTAATTCAACCGTCAACGGAACTTTTACAGCTTCCAATTTACCTCTGTTATCAAATTCTTGAGAAGCCCCATCTTCTGTTGTTGCAGTTTTAACACCCCATTGAGCTTCTACACCAAAAGCATGATTAGAAAAATGAGTCAGTTCACCTACATAATCTCCGGTTTCCGGATCAACAGTCATATCACTTTCCACTTTCCATGTACCATTTTCTTCCACGTAGTGTTTCATATTGGCAAAATACAAGTCTGAACTTGTGTTACGAACTACCTGAATTTTTACAGGCTTTTCAAATTGCAGTCCATCAGGAGTACAATAGATGACAGACAAAGCACCCATATTATCTTTTTCAGCACGTGTAATATATTCTGTAATTGATACCTCTGTTGCGGCAGTCACTGATTGGGGTTGGAAAAACAAAGTAGTATATTCATCACGTTTTTCTTCTAAAGCCAATTCAGCATCAGGAGATAAAGTTTCTGATTCATTCTGCTGAGTCAATTCAAAATCTAAAGACAAAACTTCAGATTCTGCAACTGTTACTTGAGAAGATGCTGCAACATAACCGTCTTTAGAAGCTGTTACAGTCACGTCTCCTGCACTTCCGATAGCCAACGTATAATTACCTTCGCTATCTGTAGTTGATGTAATTTCACCTGCTGCTACAGTTACATCAGCTAATGGTTTTCCCATTTCCATTACTCGTCCTGAAACATAAGCTTCAATTTTAGTTTCCACTTGTTCAGGTATCTGCGTTACCTCATCTTCATCTTTACAAGATGTAAATGAAAAACTTGTGCTTAATAACAGGGCAAAAGCAAATGCCCCTGTCAAATACTTGTTCATACGTTTTTTATTTATAATTAATATTTCTTTATATGACTTTTTTGCTGTCAATAAGTTGAACGTTTAATTCATTCTAATACAACTTATTCATAAATTAAAGCTGTTCTACAGTTCTTTACTCAATGCATAATATATAGATATGCCACAAAAGTAGTGAATAGTTTGATTCAACAACCTATTTTGTTGTAAAAAAACACAGATTTAAGAAATTATCCACTTCCTAGCTCTCTTCTAATGCTTATGTACCTCTTCATACAACCTTAATTGCTTAAAGTCTCATCAACTGCTTCCGCACATAATCCGGATTATAGAAACGATTTGTCCTGCTGACAACCGGATCTGTCTGATACCGGCGTCCCAATCGTCTTTCAGCATATTCATTACCGCTTTGTGCTTCATAGGTCAGCCCCCAATACTCCGGCAAACGGATTCGAACAGCTTTACGTTGCATCCGTTTCTTTCGAGGCAAAGGTACAGAAAAACTAAAACCTCCATTAGCTTCTCCTCCGGAAACCATAGCAAACAAACCAACGGTTGTTTCTCCAAAATGACGGACACAATCCAACCGGGCTCCATAATCCCCATAAATATATCGTACGGCAGTCAGTTCCAATTCCAACTGATAATGAGGCTCAAAATATCGGCCCCATACAGCACCACTCAGCCGTTCCCAACGGCTGACTTGCCAACGCCCTTCCTGTACGACGGATGCTCCCGTAAGTCCTCCCCGAGCTCCTAATAGCCAGCGGTCATTAGCCGTTCTCCATGTAAACTGCAAATCGGCACCGATTCGCTGCTGGGTAAAATTACCTACAGTCAAAGAAGCCATCCATCGTTTCGGCAAACGGATTTCCTGACGAAGGGTCAATATACCGGCCCGGATATAATCCATCTCACCTACCATATTATTCCAGATCGGGAATATGACTTGCCCCGTAAAGCTGGCTCCTTTCCACAATTGCATTTCTACAGCCGGGGCTATGTTTACCGAAGCGCCATAGATTTTATCCAACCAGGAATTACGCAACTGCAACTGGGGATAAACAACAAAATCAACTCTGCCGGCACTTCGATGTTCCGTCTTTGTCCCTGAGAAACGACGCATAACATCATCCGTTTCATAAGTCAATAACAGACGGTTGACAAAATCAGCCCACGAAATACGTTCTTCCCGATAATCAGCCCAGTCTGCTGCTGAAACTTTAACCAGTATTTGGGGCAAACCATTTTCTAAAATAACCAAATGCGTATCTTGCACCAAGTCTTCCTGAACAGCCAGAGTACGCAATATTTCCGCCAGACCACGTACCGGACCCCGATATACAGGATCTTCCCAACATAAATAAACACCTTCCGGATCTGCAGCTTCCCGTATATTTTCCATTCCCATCTGCCTCAATACTGAGGTATACGAACCGGCACCCGCCAGCCAAGGGAAAAAGAATAGAAAGCCTATCAATAGTATCTGTTTCATCTGCATTACTTCGTTTTATTCGTTTTTCTTCTTAGAAGATCAATACAGTTTCACTTCATATCGGAGTCCTCCACAAACAGCCTGCCAGTCATAGCAAAACACATGGAGAGAAAGACGTTTCCACAACCGGAGGGCTGTTCCGACATTCATCACATCCGAATCATATTCTACCATGAGTGCCCAATCCGGATAAAAAGCCGGACGGTATTCCAAACCGCCTAAAACACCTTTATTCAAGCTACCACTACGAAATGGGATATGACCACCGACAGTCACACCCAACTGATGTCCTCCCCAATGGAAATGCTTAGTTCCAACGGCAAAGACGGAAGAGAAAAAGCGATTTCCTCCGGAATCTTCGAACATATTTAACTGATTGGTAGTAAAAGCATCATTGGAACCGATCACTATGGCCGGCCACCATTTTCCTTCTTTCAATGGACGGAGCCGTAAGGATACAGAACGGTCCTGATTCCATTTATTCCCATGCGCATCACCTGTTTTCAACAAGGTACAACGATAAGCCACTTCCAGAAAAGGAAGAAAAGTCATATTCAGGAAGTAATTACCGGAATGATAATTCCATTCGGGTGGCAAAATAGCAGAAGGCATAAAATTCCCACCTGCCATAAAAGTCCCGTCGGGTTGCATATCGGCAGTCGGAATATTCATCAGTCCGGTAGTTCCCATACTATACTGAGCTTTCAGAGGAGTCCAAACAACAGACAAACTGCTGAATAATAATATAAGCAGTAATACACATACATTTTTCCTCTGCCTCATACATTGATTGAGGCAGGGAAGAAAATATTTCTTTTTCATACACCGCAAAGATACGGATTATTTTTGATCCGCTCGATACCTGTAAGCATTTATGCTACAGATTTACAAAGTTTTCAGAGTTCAACCAATCACCTGGAAACCGATTTGCTGTAACAGGGATTTTTCAGCAGGTGTTGACTGCTTTACCTGATAGGCCAACGGCTCACGCGGATGATCATAATGATTACGCAGCCATTCAAATGTAGAAGGATCTTTTCTCAGTTTCCTATCGACAGCCAATGGGTCGAAGGTTTGCAAAAAGGCATTTTCTATCCGATGATCCTCAAAAGCATCAAGGTCAATCAGTGGATTTGCAGGTGTTGGCGGCACTACTTCTTTCAATCGGTCAAACTGAACATGAAAGAAACGCTGAATTTCTTCTAAACACATTCGGGTAGCTGTTGCCTTCCCATCAGCCGAGAATCCGGCAATATGAGGCGTTGCGACAGAGACTACTTTCAGTAATTCCTGATTAATTTGAGGTTCATTCTCCCAACAATCAAGGATAATTTCTTCTACCAGTCCTTTCTGATGAGCTTCCAACAAAGCTTTTGTATCATGCACAGCTCCCCTACAACTGTTGATAAACCAACAGCCCCGACGCACCTGACTAAAAAACTTATCGTCTGCCAGATGCCAGGTAGGATATTTTCCTTCACGGGTAAATGGTACATGACAAGTGATGATATCGGCACAAGCCAGCAGTTCTTCCAAAGAGACAAAAGATTCCGGGCCTTCGGCTTCTGCCCTGGGAGGATCGTTTCGTAGGATGGTCATACCAAAAAGCGAAGCTAACTTTTCCACTTCTTTTCCTACATGTCCTACCCCGATGATACCCAACGTCTTTCCTTGTAACGATTCTCCTCTTCGTAAAGCTACACGCAACAAAGAGGCTAAGACATACTGGGCAACCGACGGCGCATTGCATCCTGGTGCATTCTTCCACGTAATCCCATGTGATTCGCAATAATGAATATCTATATGATCAAAACCTATGGTAGCAGTCGTAATCAGACGGACACGGCTGCCGGCCAACAATTCGGAAGTACATTTATCGATACTACGAACAATCAAAGCATCGGCGTCTTTCACCACTTCTGGAGTAAAACCTTTTGCCGGAATATAAACGACGTCAGCTACCGGCTCTGCTATTCCTTTCAAGAAAGGAATTGTATCATCTGCAATTATTTTCATTTTGAGTTTTTGAGGTTTATGTATATTTGCTGGAGGCGCAGCACGCTACGCCTCTACAAGGAGATTATCTCAACTTTTCCCGGTTGAAATGCGGACCAGCTTTCAGCAGGAAGAAGATAGTAGAAACAACGGTAAGACAAGCACCACACAGATAAGCATATTCAAAACCACCAAAGGTTTGTGCCAGCGAACCACCAATCATCAAACCAATTCCAATACCCACATCCCAACTGGTCAGGTAAGTAGAAGTTGCTGTCCCCCGTTGATTATGGGCTGCCAGATTAACAAACAAGGTGTTAAAGGCAGGGAACATGGTTCCGAAGGCAACACCTTGTGCCAAAGCAATTCCCAAATACAAGTAAGAACTAAACACATGATTCCATTCCATCAACAGATGCAAGGCCGACAGGACGAAGAAGGAGATAGCCGCCAAGTACATTCCTAACGAGATAACCAGCGTAATCCTTCCTTTATCTACTTGCCGCCCGGAAAACATACGAGAAACAGCCAAGCCAATCGCCATAAAAGTAAAATACAAGCCGGGATTGACTTCTATCCCGATCTCATCGGCATACATGGCAACATAGGTTGTCGTCATACCATACGGAATTGATAACAGCAACAAGGATATACCTGCCCAGACGCCTTTCTTCAGGAAGAAACGGTCTAAGGAAATCGGCATATGCTGTACCGGGGCTTTATAAGGTGTCTTGACTAAATAAGCCATGATAAAGCCAACAGCTCCTGTCACCAGAGAACACAAGAAGATGGTCTGGTAAGAATAAACACTGTGCATGAATAGCCCGGTCATAGGTCCAAAGCTCATGGCGATATTGTTTGCCAATCCGTAATAACCAATTCCTTCACCTCGTCTGGAAGAAGGTAAAATGTCAATCACAATCGTATTACCAGCCACTGTTACCATCCCGAACGAGAGACCGTGTATAATACGCAAGGCAATGAAAAGCGTCAGACTCGTAGCCAGGATATATCCACCGAAAATGGCTATGAAAATAAAATAAGCCACCAAGTAAAGCGGACGTCGAGACAATGTATCCAGCAAATAGCCGGAAAAAGGACGGATACACAACGCGGCAATCGTATAACATGAAAGGATAAAACCGATCATTGTCTTACCGGCCGAAAACTCTTCCTGTAAATAGAATGCCAAAATCGGCAAAATCAGATAGAATGCAAAGAAGAGTAGAAAATTAGCTGCCAAGATATAACAGAAACTTGGCGTCAGCATCTTGTCTTTAGACATAATACGTACGATTTTATGCAATACTGCGATCAGCTCTGCCTATTCATGCTATCGCTTGGCGAATATACGCAATTATTCCCAATTCATTGATAAATATCAAACCAATTGCCAGTGGAGCCAGGTATTTAATGAAAAATGCATACGTCTGGAAGAAATAGAACGGGATCGTACCGTGGTTGGTCAATTCTTCCTTTAATATCTTCTTTTCAATCCGCAGACCAACAAACACACAGATCATCATTCCACCCAATGGCATCATGATCTTGGCTGTCAGGAAGTCGAGGGCATTGAATATCGTCAGCCCACCGATAGTATATTCTTTAAGTACACCGAATGAAAGCGAAGCAAAAACGCCGATGATAAAGACTCCGATAGAAACGACCCAGGCTGCAAACTTCCGAGGTACATTGTATTCTTCGTGTACATAGGCAGTAGCGACTTCATGCAACGAAATAGTTGATGTCAATGCTGCCAGTGCCAACAGGATGAAGAAGATAAACGACCAGGCGCTACCGAAAGGTAATTGCTCAAAGATATTTGGCAGGGTAATGAAAACCAATTCCGGACCGGCAGTTGGTTCGATATCGAAACTGAAGACTGCGGGAAAAACCATTATTCCGGCTAATAAAGCCACTAATGTATTCAATACAGTCACCTGTACTGCGGTTGTCTGCAGATTGGTATCTTTCCCAAAATAGGATGCATAGGTAATCAGACAGCCCATCCCAATACTTAACGAGAAGAATGTCTGTCCCATGGCACTCAAAACAACCGACGAAGTGATCTTTCCAAAATCCGGACGGAACAGGAAGGCTAATCCGTCTTTTACTCCGGGCAGGGTTACTGAACGGATACATAAAACCAATAATATCAGAAACAGAGCAGGCATCATGACTTTCGAAGCTCGCTCAATCCCTTTTTCTACACCGGCTGCTATAATATAATGTGTAATACCGATAAAAACGGCCGTCCATAAGATCGGACGGAAGACACTGCTTGAGAATGCCTGGAAATCATTGGTAAAATCAGCTGCACTCTTCCCGGAAAGGTTTCCACTCAATGCCTGCCAGACATATTCCAATGTCCAGCCGGAAACCACCGCATAGAATCCTAAAATCAGGAAAGCTGCCAGCACACCGTTATAACCGATCAACGACCATTTGGTATGTGGTGCCAGTTTCTTGAACGAACCGGCCGCATTACTTCGTGAATGCCGTCCGATAAAAAACTCTGTAATCATAATGGGCAAGCCCAATAAGACCGTACAGATAATAAATACCAGCAAGAAAGCAGCTCCACCATTCTCGCCTACCATATATGGGAAACGCCAAATACTTCCCAAGCCCACAGCACATCCTACGGTTGCCAGGATCACTCCCAGTTTACTTCCAAATGTTGCTCTATTCGTTGACATATTCTGTTTGTTATATGAATTCGTTGACTTTTATTCTTTTATTGATGCCTCTTCGCTCACAACACCATCCCGGATATGAATGGTCCGGTCGGTCTGCGAAGCCAGTTGTTCATCGTGGGTAACAATCACAAACGTCTGATTCATCTGGTCGCGTAACTCAAAGAACAGGGCATGCAGTTCTTCTTTATTCCGAGTATCCAGACTGCCCGAAGGTTCATCGGCCAAAATTACCTGTGGATGATTGATCAGCGCCCGAGCAACGGCTACCCGCTGTTTCTCTCCGCCCGACAACTCTGCCGGCTTATGCGACATCCGGTCTGACAATTTCAGAAACGACAGGATTTCTTTGGCCCGCTTTTCGGCTGCCGAAGCTTTCTCATTGGCTATCAAAGCCGGAATCATTACATTCTCCAGTGCCGTAAATTCAGGCAACAGCTGGTGGAACTGAAAGACAAAACCGATATTCTGATTACGGAAGGCCGACAGTTTCTGTTCGGACAAATGCAACACGTCGGTATCATGTATCAGCAAACGTCCGCCATCCGGCTTATCCAGCGTACCCAATATCTGAAGTAACGTTGTTTTACCAGCTCCACTCGGACCAACGATCGAAACCACTTCTCCCTGGTTGATCGTCAGGTTTATTCCTTTCAATACCTGCAAGTTCCCAAAACTCTTGGTAATGCCTTCTGCTACTATCATATTCTTTTATTCCTCTTATTCGATATTTCTGATCACATACGAAGCTAAATAACAACCGAAGATAGCCGGCATATACGAAACCGTTCCTGTTGTCGTCCGTTTGCAGGCTTCATCATTCACTTCTATCACCGCATCCGGATTCGCCATTTCCGTCGAATAAACCACCGGAATTCCTTTCTGTACGCCCAAACCACGCAAGCGTTTACGCACGGCCTTTGCCAGCGCACAATTGGATGTCTTCGATATATCGGCGATACGGACTTGCGACGGGTCGATCTTGGCCCCGGCTCCCATCGACGAAACGATCGGAATCTTCCGCAGCAACGCATGGTATAACAAAAAGACTTTCGGACTAAGAGAATCGATTGCATCGACAATAAAATCGTAGTGCGCATGATCCAGAATCTCTTCGGTCCGTTCATCCCGCAGGAATTCATTGACAACCGTCAGTTTCAGTTCCGGATTAATATCCATCAGGCGTGTAGCCACCACCTCGGCCTTGGGTTCTCCTAACGTTGAATGCAACGCCGGTAATTGCCGGTTCAAATTACTTTCATTGACGGTATCGGCATCCACGATCGTCATTTGCCCAATACCTGCCCGACATATCTGTTCGGCCGCATAGGCGCCAACGCCACCCAAACCAACAACCAGAACATGGGCTTCCGAAAAACGTTCCAGCCGCTCTTTTCCTAACAATAATTCAGTTCTTGAATTCCAATTGTAAATCATTTATCAATAATTTGCGGCAAAAGTAATAAATCAAAAGGGAATATAGTTCTTTTTCGTCTGTTTTTTACGTTTTCTTGTCTGCTGATAAGATATTTCGTGGTTTGTCCATTCTTTGGGCTTGACCCAAAAGAACCCAAAAGTCAAAGCTCACATTTCGAAGACCAAAACAATTGAAAACTGACGATTTTTAGGCACGGATTTCACGGATAACACGGAAGATGGAAAAGATAATTTTCAATTGTCAATTGTCAATTATAAAAAATCCCTGCCGCCCAAACGAACGACAGGGATTTCCTCTTTTGAGATTCTACGTTTACTCTTCTCAGGGTTACTGGTAGAACATAAACTTTATATTACACTATTATTAATACTAATGTCACTTGTTCTCCCTCACGGGGTACTTACCTTTCCCTTGTTCTCTGACCTAAAGGTTGGAGCAATGGATGGATCGTGACTATTAACTTAAAAATATCTTTTGAATGATTGCGGTGGAAGAAGTTCCACCGCAATTATTATGAATTGTCAATTGTTAATCTTCAATTGTCAATTATTTTACTACTACCTTGAAGCTTTCGCCGTCAACTGATACAACTACTACACCTTGAGGAGCAGCGATGGTTGCGTTGTCTGAAGAAACTACTTCGTTAGCTACTACCTTACCTAAGATTGTGCTTACGATTACGTTCTTGCCTTCAGCACCCTTAACAACTACAGCACCGTTAACACCTGCTACTACTACGTTGCCAGCTGAGATTTCTTCGTTAGCTGTCGGAGCATTTTCTTCTCCTGTCAGTTCTTCCAAGTCGAATACCCAAGCTTCAGAATACTTCGGAGTTACAACAGGAACGCCATTGTGGTATTTAACGTAACCACGAACATCAGCAGTATGATCCAAGTCGCCATCTGAATCCGGAGTAGTCTTATACAATGTTTCGATAGTGAATGCATCGCGTTCTGCATCTACATACTTAAATGCAAATGTACAAACCTTGTCATATGGATTATCTTTCAGGTCGATAGTATCGTTTGTAGAAGCAATGATCAAAGAATCACCAATATGTTTAGCCTGAACGAAACCTAAACGATAATACGGTTCTTTCGCATTGTACATTTCATAAGTAAACTTGTTCTTCAACGGATTAACTGAAGCCATAGCCGAGTCAACCAAGTTCACCAAATAACGACCTTGGATGTACGGTCTGTCCTTAACTGCATCAGCACAATGACCACCGTGTTCTTCACGCCATTCTGTAGTATTGTGTTCCGGATTCAACGGACAAGTCCAACCATCAGCTACGATTTCAGCATCAACAGCCAACATGTACTGCGGACGGAATGTACCTGCGTGGAATGCTGTGTCAGCCAACATCGCTGCGTGCATATCTTTGTACTTCGGATCGTTGATATTTTCCATACCTAAGAAGCCTTCGATTGCTTCGCCCTTAGCGTTGGCTAACAATGTACCTTTTTCATACAATACATAGCTATTGTCATCATTGCGGAAGATCTTGATTGTATCCAATACGTTTTCTGAGAAGTCACCACGATACTGCTGTGCGTCTGCATCAACTACTACGAACAAGTCGTTCTGTACGAACTTATAAGCACCCTGAGCCTTCACCAGTTCATTGGCATTGTGCGCACCATACAATTTCTGAGCAGCGCAGAATGATTTTGTATTATCTTGGTTGGTCACATGAGTCTTCGCAGCGTCTACATAAGTAGTTGCAACGCTATACAACAAGTTGTAAATTTCAGCACCCTTGTTCTTCAATACAATCGGAGCGAAACCACTCTTTGCATCAGCCATAGCGAAACGCTGGTTGATTGCATCATATTTCAACACTTCGCCAGATAAGGCATCTGTAACGGTGTACTGATGGAAGCTTACCACGTCAGTTGCCGTCTTGACTGTACCAGCATCTTTGTTGTCCCAAATAGTATAAACGGTTCTTGTCTGAGCAGTCTGATATGACTTAGAGGCATCACTATCAAAGTCAGCCATAGTCAGACGGAATTCAACAGCATCAGCTTTATCTGTTGTGAATTCCAACTTGCCGTTGGCAGCTTTCGCCAAATAAACAGTATCCTTGGTTGAAGAGATCGGCGTACCGATGAAGAATGCTTTCTGTTTTAACAGGTCTTCTGTGTAGCCATTCAAATAACCAACAGTCGCTTTGTCGCTCGGATCACCTGCCGGAGTGATCGTATAAGTACTTTCACCATCTGTATAAGTATATTCTTTACCTTCTACATCACGCAGACCAGACAAAGTGATCTTCTTACCAGATTCGCGGTTCTGGAAATAACCTGGCTTGTAACCCAGACCGTCTTCATCGTAATACAACCACTGGCCTTCCGGATAGTCCAAAGCTACTTGTGCAGCCGGCAAGAATGATTCTTTGTCGTCACATACCGGAGAAGCGACTTGTCCGTCTTTAGTGATATTCCACAACTTACCGTAGAAATCAGAGTAGTCAGTTGCGTTGCTGAAACCGAAACGAACCCAAGTATTGTGCATTACTTTCGCGCCTTTCTGGTAAGTATAGTCGGCAACATCATTGAAGTTTTCGCCTTCTTTTTTAGATTTAGCAACAGTCAAGTTGTAGTGACCATCTTTTTGAGAATCTGTTACAACCAATTCATATTTCTGCTTACCGATCATCATGGCAACCTCCAACGGTTCGCCAGCTACAGTAGACGGACGAGTAATTGTAAACACTTCAGCCTTGATCTTGCCGTCTGCCTTCAAAGCAGCGTATTCTTTGTCGTTTACTGCAGCAAACTTGAAGCCCTCTTGTGTCGTACCACCACCTTGGGAACCCCAAGTTTCAGAAGTCAACACGATCTGCTTGCCTTCATCATCATTGCCTTGATACAACTTAACACCATTTGTAGCATTCACAGCATACAACTGACCGACAAACGGATTACCTTCCAAGTTTACATAATCTTCTTTCTTGTCGCCATCAATAGAACCATCAGACTTGATTATCTGCTTGCTGATACGCAAACCAAAACCGTCGCCCAAGATATCATTCAACAAATCAGCAGACAAGTATATGTTGGCCAATTTATCCAAACGATAATACCATACAACATCGTTTACAGTTTGTCCATCATCTAACTTGCCATCCGCAACGACCTTATCCAGCTTACCACAGAAACCGGCATTCACAGCGTTCCCGTTGCTATCCGTTACATCAAACCACAAAGCAACATCATTGCCATTGAAAGTATCATACGTTACATCATTTGCTTTTACTGTCAAAGCTTCACCGGTCAACACATTGATCAGCTTATAGCCATACTGACCATTACCTCTTGCAACTTTCTTGACAGTCCATAAAGTAGATTTGTCATTGTCGAGCGAGTACATTGAATTGGCATCAACATCCAACCATTGAGAATGTTCAGTAATGTTGCCACCAGCATTCACAACCACCCGGTAGTATTGTCCTTCAACAGCCTGCTTGAATGTATCGGCCTTGACAGAACTCATACCGCCAGCCAGCAGAAGACCGGCCATTAGCGTAGAAAACTTTTTGTTCATAATAATAAAATTAATTGTTAATAAATAGATTAATAGACTTTTTTCAAACAACTAATTTTACGAAGAGACTCTATGATCCCCGCGATTCATTATGAACGGGCATAAAAAAACGCGGGCTAGTTGTCTATTATCTTCGTTGAGGCATCTGGAAACCGCCCGCTTGGTAATAATAGAACAATAGCCCGCGCTTATACGATATAATACAATCCGCCCATTACGGGCAGACAATTCTATATACGTAGTCCACGCAAGCATTTACTGTCCATTATTCCACCAAGCTTAAAATTTTCCAGATTTTCAACGAGGGAATAATCTTCGTAAAATGCTTACATAATATATGTATAAACCGCACTCGCGAACCGCTGTTCGCTACGGAATCACTGCAAAGATAAAGAGGTTTTCCGAATCAACAAGAAAAAACTTGCATTATTTTCCAAAATATATGGATTATAGGACGAAACAAATGGATTTATAGCACAAAATACCCCGTTTTCAGTACATGATAAAAAGCCGGCGTATTTTGATGAAAAGGTAGGCATGAATTCTCCAAAAGACGCCAGCTTTTTATTCATTCATGCCTATGTTTTTCTACAAATCCAACGGGAATCGTTTTCTATTTTCGTTGGATTGATTTCCGATTCTCGTTTATTTGAATGACTCGTTCTACCTATATATAATAGATACCCCATATCGGATTTATTTTTATACCCTTCACACACGGTCCTATCTCTCTTATATTCTGAGATTTCCTGTGAAGGATGTGAAAGAAGGCACTGTATTCGTTCTTTTGCCTTGATGCAAAAGAACCAAAAAATCAAGGCTGCGTCTGCTGAGCTACTCCGTCTCCTCGTTTCGCTGTGCGCGCCGCAAACTCGCTGCGCTCAGACAGCGACGCTCCGGCCGCTTCACTCCGTTCCTCCGCTTAACGCTCACCAGAACGAGGCCGGTCCTTCAATTGACAATTGAGAATTGACGATTGACAATTTTCTTTTTCTCCCTCATTTATCCATGGCACGGATTTCGCGACTGTAGAGGCGTAGCGTTGCTGCGCCTCAAAACGACGTTCTGCACAACCAAATAGCAATCAATAAAAAACGAATGGGTTTATTGTGTTATTTATTGTTTTATCCTGCCGCGTTGGCTGGAGGCGCAGCACGCTGCGCCTCTACTCGCATTTTCCAAACTCAACGGGGAATTAAATACCCCATGTAATCCGGCCTTATAAATTTTCAATTCTCAATTCTCCATTTTCAATTGTCCATTGCTTTGGCCTCCGTAGTGTGAGCCTTGAACTTTTGGTTCTTTTCTTTCAAGAGAAAAGAACGAGAAAATACATCATAAAAACAGAAAGCACGGAAACCTCGCTTCACACAGTCATCAAACCATGTTGCTGCGAATTCCGTGCTTGGTCTATCAATAGGATAATAAGAAATCTATTTATTTCAAGGCATAAATACGGCGAATGATATCAACAATTTTCAATCCTTCCAGCGCCGTTGTCGTATTCTGAGCACCGGTGTGCTGCAGGACTTCCACGACGTTACGGATCACGAAATTATGATTCTGCGCCGAACCTTTATACGGTCCGTAGTCATTACCCGGATTTGTCGGAGCCAATTCAGGCATCTCGTAGTCTTTAATATGGCAATACTCTACCTCGTTCATATACTGACCGCCGATCTTGACGCTACCGTTTTCTGCCACAATCAGCATACTGCTTTCCATGTTCTTATTCCAAACCGCAGTCGAATAGTTCAAACAGCCCATACCGCCATTCACAAATTCAAATGTTACCAGTCCAGAATCTTCGAAATCCGTTAACTGTTGATGGTTGAAATCAGCAAAGCGCGCCTGAATATGCTGTATATCGCCAAAAAGCCAATACATAATATCAATAAAGTGAGAGAACTGGGTGAACAACGTACCACCATCCAGACAAGCATCACCATGCCAGCCTCCAGGTTTATAATAACGTTCATCCCGATTCCAGAAGCAATTGAGTTGCACGAGATAGATTTTCCCCAGCCGGCCCGAATCAATCATTTGCTTGATCCAGACAGATGGCGGAGAATACCGGTTCTGCATCACACAAAAGACTTCTTTCTGGTATTTCAGCGAAGTCTGCAAAACCCGTTCGGCATCTTGCACTTGTAAAGCCATTGGTTTCTCAATCACCACATGATGCCCCGACTCGATTGCCTGTATCGCCAGCTCGGCATGAAGACCATTCGGAACACATATATTGATCACATCGATATCCAAACCGGATTGCAACAAAGATGTCATCTCCGAGAAGAAAGCTACCGGATAAGCTTCAATACCCAGTTCTTCTTTCGGGCGTATATCACATAATGCGACCAACTCTGCTCCCGGATCGCGAACAACCATTTCTGCATGTCGCTTTCCGATATGTCCGCATCCGACTACGGCAAAACGAATTTTCTTCTTATTACTTTCCATAATTACGAACGGTTTCAATGATATAATCCACTTCCTCATCTGTCATTTCCGTATGAATAGGCAATGACAAGACCGACTGGACCAGTTTTTCAGAAACACTCAAAACCGAGCCTATACGGGAAAAGCCGTAGAAAGCCGCCTGTTTATGTAATGGAAGCGGATAATAAACCATCGACGGAATTCCTTTTTCCTTGAGATATTGTTGCAAATCATCCCGTTTTCCATCTGCAACCTGTAAGGTATATTGATGATAGACATGCGTCGAATAAGGAGCTTTGCAAGGAATCTGCCAGCGGGAATCCTGATCAAAAGCCTCGTCATAACGCTTGGCTACCTGCTGACGGGCAACGGTAAACTCTTCCAAATGCGGAAGCTTTACGTCTAAGACAGCCGCCTGCAAAGTATCCAGACGAGAGTTACAACCGATAATCTTATGATGGTATTTCTGCAACTGACCATGGTTGGCAATCATCCGGATCCGTTCAGCCAGACGATCATCGGATGTCATGACGGCTCCTCCGTCTCCATAACAAGCCAAAGGCTTGGAAGGGAAGAAAGAAGTCGTACCGATATGAGCTATCGTACCGGCTTTCCGACGCGTACCATCCGAGAACAACACTTCGGCTCCTAATGACTGGGCATTATCTTCCACCACATACAAATGGTTCTGTTCGGCTATCTGACGGATCTTCTCCATATCACAACATTGCCCGAACAAATGCACCACCACAATAGCCCGTGTCTTGGGAGAAATGGCCGATTCAATCATCCAAGGATTGATATTGAATGTCTTTTCATCAACATCCACCCACACCGGAATCAGTCCCAGCAATGAGACCACTTCGGCAGCTGCTACATACGTAAAGGCCGGAACAATCACCTCATCTCCCGGCTTTAGATCAAGAGCCATCAAAGCGATCTGCAAGGCGTCCGTTCCGTTTCCACAAGGAATAACATACGGTACATCCAAACACGACGACAGATGCGAAGCGAAACGCTGCACCTGGGGTCCGTTAATAAATGCACAAGTATCCATTACTTCCTGCATAGCCAGATCCAACTCCGGACGCAGCCGAAGATACTGTCTATGCAGGTCAACCATCTGGATTTTATCCATATTCCTTCTTATTTCACCTCGCTACCCGGTTTCACTTCCTTCTCCGGTGTAATCACCGCCAGCTTACCGTCAAAGTTTTCTGCCGAAAGAATCATTCCTTCAGAAACAATTCCCTTCAGTTTGCGCGGAGCCAAATTAGCGATGAAGCAAACCTGCTTACCGACCAGTTCTTCCGGTTTATAATGCTGTGCAATACCCGAAACTATGGTTCGTTTTTCTAATCCGTCGTCAATACGGAACTGCAACAACTTATCGGCTTTCGGTACTTTGGTACATTCCAGAACCGTTCCTACACGGATATCCAACTTCAGGAAATCATCAAAAGCGATATTTTCCCGAATCGGTTTTGCCTTATAATTAGCTTCTTCGTTCGCTTTCTTGGTTGCCAACAGTTTGTCAATCTGAGCCTGGATGACATCATCTTCAATCTTTTCAAACAACAATTCTGTTTTTCCGAGTTCATGACCCACTTCCAGCAAATCGGTTGAACCCAAACGATTCCAGCCTAACGGTTCTACATTCAGCATCTTGTTCAATTTTTCCATGCTGAAAGGCAAGAACGGCTCGAATACAATAGCCAGATTGGCTGTAATCTGCAAAGCTATATTCATGATGGTAGCCACACGAGCCATATCTGTCTTGGCCAACTTCCAAGGTTCTGTATCAGCCAGGTATTTATTACCGATACGAGCCAGGTTCATGGCTTCCTTCTGCGCATCACGGAAATGATAAGTATCCAACAGACGTTCTACGTTTTCCTTTACATCTGCAAAATCCTTCAGTGTCTGACGATCATAATCCGTCAGTTCACCGGCTGCCGGAACCTTATTATCAAAATACTTACCCGTCAATACCAAAGCACGGTTCACGAAGTTACCCAAGATAGCAACCAACTCATTGTTATTGCGTGCCTGGAAGTCTTTCCAGGTAAAATCATTATCTTTTGTTTCAGGAGCATTGGCTGTCAGCACATAACGCAACACATCCTGCTTACCCGGCATATCCACCAAATACTCATTCAACCAGACAGCCCAGTTACGAGAAGTAGATATTTTATCACCTTCCAGATTCAGGAACTCGTTGGCAGGAACATTTTCAGGTAAGTTATAAGAACCTTCGGCTTTCAACATAGAAGGGAATACAATACAGTGGAACACGATATTATCCTTCCCGATAAAATGTACCATCTTCGTTTCCGGATCTTTCCACCATTTTTCCCAACTGTCTGGCAACAATTCCTTTGTATTGGAAATATAACCGATCGGAGCATCAAACCATACATACAGCACTTTGCCTTCTGCTCCTTCTACCGGCACCGGAATACCCCAATCCAAATCACGGCTTACGGCACGCGGTTGCAATCCCATATCCAACCAGCTCTTGCACTGTCCATAGACATTCGGTTTCCATTCCTTGTGGCCTTCCAGAATCCACTGACGAAGGAATGGCTCCCATTTATCAAGAGGCAAATACCAGTGTTTCGTTTCCCGCATAACCGGCTGACTGCCACTGATAGCGGACTTCGGATTGATCAAATCAGTCGGACTTAATGACGTACCACAGGCTTCGCACTGGTCGCCATAAGCCTTTTCATTGCCACAATGCGGACAAGTACCTGTAATATAACGGTCTGCCAGGAACTGTTTGGCTTCTTCGTCATAATACTGTTCGCTTGTCTTTTCGATAAATTCGCCTTTATCATACAACGTACGGAAGAAATCTGAAGCCATTTGGCGATGCGTAGCCGAAGTTGTACGAGAATAAATATCAAACGAAATACCAAAATCCTCAAATGATTTCTTGATGATATTATGATAACGGTCCACTACATCCTGCGGCGTAATGCCTTCCTTTTTCGCACGAATGGTAATAGGCACACCGTGCTCGTCCGAGCCACCAATCATAATTACCTCTTCACCCTTCAAACGCAAATAACGGGCATAAATATCGGCAGGTACATAAACGCCGGCCAAATGACCGATATGAACCGGTCCATTTGCATACGGCAATGCCGTAGTTATCAATGTTCTTTTAAATTTCTTTTCCATACTGTGATGTTCTCTTTTTGAACTACAAAGGTAAGGAATTATTTGGTATTGAAGATAGCTTCATTAAAAATTGAAGTTACTCTTAGTAACATCCAAATGATTTTCAACAACACAAATTTAAATTTATCTAAACATTTTATATTCTCTCATTGTTATCATTCATATAGTAATCAAACGAAGTCCTTGACAGAAGGCAAATATCATGAAAATTCAGTTTGAGATCAAAGAGACGTTAGCCGGTATATTAGACCAGCTACTGCATTCCGACTTTTGGATCACCGAAGTGGAAGAAATTGATGACAAGAGAAAACGTATCAAGATCAGAGATTTTGCATATCCGCAAGAAGCGACAGCCGAGGTTTCTGAGAATGAGATTCTGCTAAAGACGGCATGGTCAAAATATACCTACCGTTTGTATGAAGTAAACCATGTATGCTGGTGTGAATACACAGGGGCTTATCGAGGATTATTGGAACAAAAACTTCTCCCTATCATAACGCCGAAAGAGAATCTGCTCGATCAGCCTGTTCACAGCTCATTGCTGAGCGACATGCACAAGCCTTTGCGCGAATATGCCATGGACAATCTGAAGCTGAAGAAGTTCCGCCAACAGACCTTCGGCGACATTGGCTTCTCGACCAACGATCATCCGAAACGGGTGTACGATGCGTTTATCAAGGAAGACTATATTCCTGAGTAGATGTTTCACTCCTTTTCAGGCAAACACTATGGACTCACAACCATCGCAACCGAATCAAGAAGATGTATCCGTGGTCCCGCTCCCCGTATCCTATCAAATGGATCAAGTAATAACTAAAATTCCTCCAACCGCTTCGCCCCACCTTTGGTTTGTGAAGTTGTTGGAGGAATTTTTATGGAGTATCTGCTTCAAGTCCCATTAAGGTTCAAGCAGACGTAAAGCTTTTGTTGCATAATCGTAGGTAATTACGTAGATAGTACCTGGAGATAAGAGTTTGTCATAAGTTATTTCTTCACTTTCAAAGCGTTCTCCATCCTTATTGGTTGCAATTAACTGATAAGAAAGTTTTACATCACTAGAATAGGAGAAATAAACTATTTCCTCATCTTTCAATTCAACAGTTTTCTCCTCCCCTGCTTTCCCAACTCTCACAGTAAATGTATAGTCTTCAAACCAGCCACTGTCGCTACTAAATCCTTCCGGTAAAACTAACTGCACACCTATATTAATCATCGGAACTTCTACAGAAAGATAGTTTACTTTACCTGCCTCAATATCAAATATTGTATCCTTATAGAAAACGGGTATTTCATCCAACAAAGTTGTATCATTGTATATTTTCAAAGCATAACGACCTGTTCCTAATTCAATTTTATCTGGAATACTATCCCCCGGATTATACTTCAAAGTCACCTCAGGAGTCATATCTTGACTGGATATTTCTACATACAAATCATTATCCCCAGCACGGGTGGAAATGGATTCTGTATTTGCCACCTCAACAGTCATGTTCTCCAACGAAAGGAAACCTGTATCACCTACCGATGGCAAATCTTCTTGTTGACAGGCAAATAATCCAACCAAACCTAAACAGATTGTATATAACCAAATTTGTTTCATATCCGTATGTTTATATTTTATCTTTAGTGTCATTACGTACTAAATCTTAGATTTTCAATCTACTATTTATCATAGACGAGAGAAATATCGTCTATGTAAAGTTCACTACCTCGAAATTTAGGATTGGCTGTATCAGAACTTGTAAGTCCCCCTTCTTCTCTAGATTCAACTGATGTATTAAATCCAGATTTAAATACTAATGATATTTTATTAGGAGATAAATGTTTATATTCATCTTTGTAATTTATATTCATAGTATATTCAATATAATTTGATATTGTATTTGTTTCCTGTAAAGAACCCTCACCTAATACTATGTCATTATTTAACAACTGTATAAATATATCTGACTTATCATTGTCATATGGAGTATATTTGTAGAAGAACTTAACACCTGTGGGATGAGAGTTATATTCAATACCTTTTGTGTTATAAGTTCCTAAAAATAATTCGCTTGGGGTTACATTTTTAGGAGATGAATTAGTTCCTCCATATCCATAACCAATAGTGATTATCCATACCGCTACATTATCATTAGATCCATTTCGTACATCATTAATAGGTCTAGTACCTGAACGTGTATTATAACTGTATGCCGTCCATGTACATTTGGGTGTTGTTAATTCATTTAAAGTAGCCCAACCTGTCCATTCAAATTGACTACCATAGCCATTCCATTTATCCCCGTCTTTTCCTTTTACGATAGAATAATCTGTTAAACTCCCGTTTTGTAGTTCAATAATAGGATATGTTTTTACTTCTATTACCTTGCTAGCAATCTTTCCTCGATATAGTCCTCGTACATAATACGTCGTACCTGGTGTCAAATCAGCTTTACGCAGATCTTCACCCAAATCAGTCCAGTCAGATTCACCATTAGTACTGAATTGATATTTCATATTTGCACTTAACTTGGAAAAATCACCTTCGGTTACCTGATCTTCCATCAAAGCATTCATGGTAAATTCTTTTGTCCAGATATTACCAGGATATACACTTACTGTAAACTCCGGCTTATTACAAACCAAAGTATATTTTAAATTCGGAGTTTCTTGTCCCTCAATTACTTCACTACTCCACCGATCATTGGCTTTCGCATCTATTTCAATAGTATTAGTTGTTACCTCTCCTGCATTCGTTTGTAACTTGTCAAGTAAAGAATACAAATCAATCTTATTTTCGTCAGAAAGAGAAATACCCAATGTTGTATTAATTATATCCTTATCAGCCGGATTAGAATATAAATATCCTGTATCACGATTCAAAGCTTCAAATTGAGGATCTTCAAAATGAAACTTTAGTCTCATATCCTGCAAAGCAGATGCAGTACTCAGTTTGATAGAAGCTTCTGGAGTTTCTGTTTCAACGAAAGTTAATGTATTATCAATAAAACCCTCCGCCTCAACCTTTGGTTTCGGCAACCACTCCATTGGAATTGTTGCTGTAATAGTAACTGGAGTTGCTTCCACTTTCTCAATATCCAGATTGACTCCAGCTGTTGTCGTTGATAACGATAATGTTATCTTACAATGTTGTCCTGCAGCAAAAATTGAGGGATCAGTCAGTTTAGTATCTTCCAATACTTTGGTTACTTCTTTTCCATTTCCTTTTAATGTTCCAACAAAGGTAAACGTAGGTATTGATCCCGCTTGATAATAAGCACTTTCAGTTGTTCCATTTTCCAAATCAACCGTAAGATTCCCTATTCCAACTTTTACTCCATAATCCGTGAAAACTTCTTTAAACATAGCCTCACTTGTATAAACAACAGAAGCCAAAGCATTGGCTACCCGACATTTTAATTCAACTGAAGCGACTTGATCTTCTTCTAGTTCCACACCTGTCGTATCACCTTTATAATAAGGATTATCTTTAGCTAAAGGCAGATTATCACCATGAGTTGCTGATATGGTATATATCCCTGTCGAAGCAGGAATCAGATTGGATGTATAAGCTCCATTATAAATAGAAGTACCAGAAACTTCGTTTGTAATCTTCAACTGAAAATTACTAACAAGAGGACCTTCAAGATCTTTAGGAAGCGTCTTAGTTGTAATATCGGCAGCCACATCCTGCAATGAAATCTGGAAACCTCCCGTTTGCATATTATTCAATTGTTCTTCCTGACAGCCAACGAACAATAAACTTAGTAAACCAATATACAGGGAATGAATGTATTTCATAAGATTCATCTTTATATTGCAATTCTTATTAATCATAAATCAACTCAAAATTGTCTATTAACAATTTACTACCCACGCCGCCAGTAAAATAATCTCCATACTTGCTGGCAGAAGCTACGATCAATATATATTTGGGTGTCCGGTTTGTATATCGGTAATCCAAGACCAAATCTTTCTGTTTATATTGTGCGTCCGAACTTCCACTGATATATTCAGCATAAGCTATAACATGTGAATCATTTTTATTGAACAACTGACGTTCAGATGGACGAGTTCGTATTTCTAACGGTGCATCCCAATCTGTCAAGGCTATATAAATATGGCAGGAATCCGGACGTCCTTTTAAATTCTCCAACGAATCATCACCCACTTTATCGATAGTGGCAGAAGTATATTTATAATTAATTCGCAGCTTAGAAGGGAATGAATTAAACTCACGACCAAAACTCAATACGCCATTTGTACCATCGGTGCGAACATACGATCCAGTAAATATATTTCCGGCAGCCAATTTCAACACAACCCATTTGGTCTCCAGTGAAGCCGCTTTCCCAGAACCATTACAAGTTTCTGTTGTTGGTGTACTGTTACTGTCTGCTATCGTTGTTGCGCCTTTATTCCCTGTATCCCAAAACGAAGTTGTTGACCAAGGTTGCCAAAGAGTTCCATTTGTAGCAGCTTCTGAGGACCAATTATCAAAACTCCCATTCTCCAAAGGTACAGCAGCAGCTGTTGTAAAAGATTGTTCATTACCCGTAGTGCCATCAACGTTAACCCGATAAACATAGGTTGTTGAAGCTGTTAATCCGGTCAACGTTGCAGTAAATGAAGTTCCTGAGACAGAAACATCAGAATCCGGAACAGTATTCCAACTAGCATCACTCTGCTTTTTATATTCAACTACCGGCGTTTTACCACTTTGAATAGAACCTTTAACGGTGGCTTTTGTTACCATTGCAAATGTTTCAGAAGATCCAGTATTACCTCCACCATCCGACTTATAGACAAATACTCTCCATTCTTGCCAAGTATCTTCTCCATGACGAGCTGCATAAAAAGTTTGTGAAGTAGAAAAATCATGAACAGTTGTTGGATCTGGTTTTACTTGACCGTATTCACCACCTAAATTCAATTTATTTATCTGGATATTCGACAAGTTTTGATCTTCTCCAACATAAATAATTACATTTCGCGAATTTGCATCCAACACATAATCCGTCATACCCACTACATCAACAGTACGTTCAACAATCTGATTGACAGTAATCTTCCAGAGATAATCTTGATATGTCGACAATGTTAATGTAACAGGTTTACTAAAGTTGACCCGCGTATTGGCAGATAGAGGTAAACTATCCAACGATGCAAAATCTGTAGTCGGAAATTTCTCAAAATTCACGCAGGCAGCTGAATCGATACCAATTGTTGCAGTTCGTGGGTCTAACATCAATTTGGTTATCTTCAAACGGGTAATGTCGACCGAATCATTGACATAAAGCGTTACCGTCCGTTGAGCTTTATCGATAATTGCATTCTTGTCCTGGCTATCAGTTCCTGCCCGTTGGCCTTCCACCTCAATAGATGAAATACTGGCTTCAAGAATTGGATACGGAATATCATTTTCTATCGCACAAGAGAATAACAAGCTAACTGAAAGTAACGTATATAATAAATTTTTCATTGCCATTTTCTGATACCTAAAATTATTCATCAAACGATATTATAAATAGAATGTCATTCCGATATTTATAGAAAACAAATTGATTTTGAAGTTTCCCGATGAAACGCGGTGAGTTCCTTCTTCAATCCGGTTTGTTTCCTGATCAATCCACTTAAAGTTAAATCCCATCACACCAACAGAAACTTCCACTGCCGACCAGTCTGTAATAAAAGCAGCCAGCCCGGGAGCAAAACCAATCTGCAAGTTTTGCACGGTTTGGAATGAACCGTCATACGTTGTTCCTGATCCGGTTGAGTTTTTACCCCGGCCATATCCGTAAGTCAGACGCGCCTCATTGAACAAACCGAATATTTTACTCCTACCTATCGGCATATAAGTTCGCAAAAAAGCAGAAGCTTCATATTTATGCTCCAGATAATAAATATCTTTCAAGCTAATATTAAAATCTTCTCCAAGATTCAAATCAAAATTTCCCAGATCCAGATAATCCCGATTATATGCAAAACGAAAGCCGGCAGCTATATTATCACGGAAGAAATAACCAACATACGGACTTACATTGAAATCATAACCCTTTCCTTCCACATCTTTAATGACGAGGAAATTCAAATTGCTTTCATCATGTTCGGAATAGGAAACCGTTCCTCCTGCCATCCATGTTCCTTTCGGAATAAATACCTGGGATTGTACATCCCGATCAATTCGTTTGATGGCACGCTTTCCACGTTGTGCCATCACGCTACCGATCATCGCGATCCATAGCCCCATTATTATAATTAGCTTTCTATACATATAATCTGTCTTCTAAATGTCACCTCCTTGTAATAGTTAGTCTTTTAAAAACGACTTACCTCTATTTTCATTTCCACAATTTGAGTTTGCAAAGGTACTCAATTTCTTTCGAACACAATTGGATAAAAGGATTATAGAGCAGGGCTTTCGCTCTGCTCTATAAAATAACTTATTCCTTCAGGGCAAGTTTACCATCATAGATGAAAGCAAAACTCTTGTATTACTACTTATCAATATAATTCTCATCAATTATGGGCTCCCCGAACTCAAGAGAAAATTCATCCACTAGCAAAGTACTACCAACTCCTCCAACAAAATAGTCTCCATATTTGCTCGAGCTACAAACAATCAGTATGTAAGTAGGTTTGCGATTTAAATCTCGATATTTCAAGTCAATCGAAAAAGCCTTATATTCAGCCATACTTTCCGGTGACATTTCCTCTTTAGATAATTCACCATAAGCGATGATGGAATTATCTGTAAAATCTACAAATTTACTTTCTTTTGTATTGACTTCGAATGCAGTAGTCCAATCAGTCAGAGCGATATAGATGGAACAACTATCACGGTCTCCACTTTTTACTTGAGGAACTTTAGAACTTGTATATGTTGTCACATTTACAGGATTATATTTGTAATATCCCGTTAAACGAGTGGGACGCCCTGCGGAATAAGGCTGACCAAAACTAAGTTTAGCTCCGCTATCTTCCGGTTTCAATCCCCCGACTACTGATTCTAAGAAATCTCCAGAATAGAGACTACCTGCAGCGAATACCTTGAATATATAAGCATTTACTTCTGTAGAGGTTAGTCTTGCGGCAGAACCTTCAACTACATCCTTAGTTTCTTGTTTTGTCGGATTGATTTCGTTTATAGTATTTGCGCCTTCATTTCCACTATCCCAAAACTTCTTGTCTGGATAATTTGCAGACGAACAAGCATAAACGTTATTTTTTCCCCCAGTTGTATACCAATCGTCAAAACTTAAATTAAAGTAATCGGGGATAGTATTATCTTCTGTTGTAAAGTCTACAACATCACTTACAATACCTTTCTCGGTTCCATCATCATAGAATAGCCTGTACTGATAAGCAGTTGCAGGCATCAGACTTGAAAGTTTAATAGAATACTTTTTATTCTTTTCGATAACCGTCTTTTCTGTTTCTACTTTTATCCATTCAGAGGCCTCAGCTGTTTTATATTCAAAAAATAGTTTAGACGAATCAAATATTCCGGCAAATGAAGGAATCTCAGCATTCAAGTAAGCAAAAGAGCTCCACGCATTTGCTTCAGAAGCAACAATCGTTGACGTAGCTGTTAAAGGTACACCAATCGTGTAAATATACGTTTTTGTTGTACCATCCAATGTTATATCAATGTTGGTGGAACCTGTCGAAGACTCACCCAATTTATAACGCAAAATAACATTTTCGCGAGCTTTTACATCTTCTACCGTATCTTTTTTACTAAAGATCTTATCTTTTTGGTTCGTTACAGCTAAATCTGCAAACAACCCAGTAACCGGGAAATAGGCTTTTCCTTTTTCGGTTGTTTCATTCATTGTAAAAGTCACCTTGTTACTGGCTGTTACCGTATCAGTTACAACAACGGTTGCGCTTTTGAATGCTTTTTTAAATTCACTATCAAACTCTACAGTAACCAACACATTTGCCAAAGTACAAGTCACTGTTTTAGAAACAGATTCACCTTTCACAATCGTCACACTGTCTAATCCGGCATAATAAGGTTTATCCCAAGCTGCAGTAGTTCCGTCAAAACCGGCTGATGAAGCAGATATTTTATATTTACCCGGAGTCAAGGCAATTGCATCCGTCCAAGTTGTATAGTCATCTGTTTCTTTTATAGTTTCACCTGCCTCGTTAATAATCTTAACAGCAATCTGTTTCGGATTATAGATTTCTTCCGCCTTGGTTATTGTCGTCTTATCGGCCCCGACTTCCAGTCTTAAATAGCCTACTCCCGAATCTTGCAAAACATCCTCTTCATTCTGGCAAGCAGTAAATAAAGAGAAAGCAGTAATAGCAATTATAAACTGTATTTTCTTCATGATTTCTTTAAATATTAATAGTCAACACTGCAGTCTTCTCATTTCCTTCTTGATCAATAATTTTCAACGTAAAATCATGTTTTCCAGAGAAAGAGGCAAGCATCTGAAACAATTCTGATGACATAGAGAAATCATATGTTGTATCATTTTCTTTGGGTAAGGCAAACAAATTTCCCAAATCTTTTGCACCATCACTGCACAAATCCATACCATCACCTTCAACCAATCCCATTCCGCGTACTAGATTTTCAAAAACTTCATTACTAGATGTTATTTTCACAAAAATAGACTTGATTCCTTTCGGCACATTCATCGAAATTTTTAAATCAACTGGATACTCTGAACCAACAACAGTCACACCATTAGTTAAATAACCTGTTCCATTATCAGAAATTACAATATCAGAATCTTCCCCTGGTTGTGGATCTGGAGTTTCTTCTCCATCGCCATCACCTTCTTCTCCGCCTTCTCCCGGAGTATTAGTTCCTTGTTCTACATCAATAAGGATATCTTCATTAGTTTCAGAATCAAAGCCAGACACATTAATCTCAATACCTTCTTTTTCAACACCTGGTGTTGAACCTTCTACCTGAACTGGATTCGCTTCAATCTTCAATTCATCACCACCCACAAAAGCTGGGTTATCATCGTCCTCATAGCCCGGCAAATTTGTTTTTTTCGCTGTACCATAAATAGTAACTTCTTCTTTTGTTGCTTTATTAACAGCTTTTCCCTCAATATAAATAGTTTCTACCGTATCACCCAATTTCCAATAAACAGAAGCAGGTTCATTACCATCTTCTTGAGTATAAATTCTCACATGTCCCTTTTTATCAGTAACAGTAATCGTCCACGACTCATACGTCTCCAAAAAGGCAGCAGTATAACTCATGGTTATTTTTACATTCTGTATCTTGCATTTAACCTCCTCTTCAGATGTTACTCCTTTGGTAATTGTAATATCCTTTGTTCCGCCATAATAGGGTTCAGACATTTCATCTTTAAATTCGACTGGAGAATGAGCTTCTATAGTAAAAGTACCAACAGGCAATTCGATACTCTCTTCTTTTTTTAACTCCGCATAAGAACCATACGTTTTGGTATATTCAACATCCTTTCCTTTGATAGTTACAGGAAATTCATCTACTTGGTCTGTTGTACCTTTTGTTGATACATTAGCGGTAGCCACATTCAATGCCAAAAAACCGGTATCACCAGAAAGAACAGAATCACCCAATAATTCATCTTTCATCTCGCATGACGCCAATCCAGCCATAAGAGCTATACCCAGCGCCCATTTATTAATTGTTTTCATCTCTAATTTCTTTAATAATTATTCATTAAACCCAATCGGAGGGAACTTCAATATCTACAATATGATCAATAACCGTTTCATCTATTTTGATCGTAAGCTCAAAACTTCCAGATGTAACATTCGGAGTCAATGTAATCTTTTTAGCATTACCCGGGCTTAATGAATAAGAATAAGTCTTATCTTCTACTTTCGTTCCATCTGTTTTTGTCAGCTTCACAACAAAATTTACTGTCTCGTTCTTATTTACCTTAAAATAAACTGGACCAGTTGTATCTTTATCCCAGGTAAAAGGAGTACCTGTTTTAGATTGAGCGACTGTAGTGATTTTGACTTCATAACTTGAAAAATATTTCTCCATCTCTTCGCCGAACACAACATTGATTCGAGCTGAATTAGGCTTACAATCTACAGAAACCTGAGCTGAATCGTTCTTTAATACAAAAGATTCAGATCCTAAGAAACAGAGATCATCTATATAAGTAGCTTTCGTACTATCTCCAATAAAAGCTGATAAGGTATAAGTACCATTTTGCAATTCAGTAAATGCCGGCATTTCCGAATACTTCCACTCACATCCTGGAACAATTTTACCATCTTTCAGTATCTGAACCGTATAATTATCCAACTTCGTATACTCCGATTCATCCACCGCCTTAGTCTGGAAACCGGCATCTGCATTTAAGCTTAACTTCACATAGCCTTTTCCTTCGGGGATCAAGGCTTCTTCCTCATCCGAGGTACATGCTGTAAAGGCAGCAAAGCCCAACAGCAGACATACATACGTTCGTAAAAATTTCAAATACTTCATGCTATATTATTTTCTGATTTATACACTTTTTTCCGATTGCAAAGGAACAACAATTCGCAAAGCCTCACAAGGTCAATTTATAGAAAAATATATTCTTTTTTTTATATCTAAATGTTTCTATTTTTTCGTTATCTGTTTGTTTTTGCAGGATATATGAATTTCATTTTAGCTGATGATTGTTCCATTTATTAGAATGAGATGTTCTATTTTTTAAATAAGTTGATAACAGGGAAAAGCTTGTTGGTGGTTCATTTTTCCTGTCGGTTATGTTCCAACCAAGTAGCAATCCGATACAGATGTCCGGGAAAAAATCGGACACAGAAAAGGCTTGAATCACCTCATTTATTAGACTATCAGGCAGATAGAAGAAAGGTGAAAGATAAGTATGGAAATAAAGTCTGTCCGATTGTCGGGAGTTTTGAAAAAAGAAGATACGGGAATCGTTTTTGATTCTCGTTAGCTTCGTTTTAAGACATCCTGTCTTTTCAGAAAAAGCCGGCGTATTTTTATCAAAAGCCAACGTAAATTGATGAAAAGCCGACGTGTTTTCAGGAAAAGACAGGTTGCGATTCAATGTTAAATATTCTGTTAATAAAACATGCTGTAGAACATATTTACTAGAAAGCATCGTACCTTTGCAGCGGTTATCAAAATGTGTGTAAACAGGCGTTTAGTTTAAGCAAAAAGATTATGTTATTGCAAGTATTTTACATTTTGTTCTTCTACTTTGTAGGAGAGTGTATCAGTCAGTGCATCCACGGTTTTATTCCGGGCAGCGTAATCGGGATGGTTCTGTTATTTTTAGCCCTGGCATTTAAAGTTGTAAAGCCTTGTCATGTCAATAAGATATCTAAGTTACTGACAGACAATATGGGTTTGTTCTTCCTGCCCGCCGGTGTGGGCCTGATGACTTCTATCGGTGTGATTTCGCACTATTGGGCGGTCATTCTGATCTCGTGTGTGATCAGTACGATACTGGTCATTGCCTCGGTTGCCCTTGTGCAGCAGAATTTCGAAAAACGAAAAAAGTAAGCCGGTATGCATTCGTTGGTTCATTCTGAGATATTCGATTTAACGTTGGTGGTCGGTACATACATCGCCGCCACCATCTTGTATAAGAAAACGCATCTGAGTATACTTCATCCGTTACTCACGTCGATTTTCGTGATCATCGTCATTCTCGAGTTCCTGGATATTGAATATGCTTCGTTCCAGCAGGGCAGTCATCTGATCCATTTTATGCTGGGTCCTTCGGTCGTTGCCCTGGGTTACGTCTTGTTCGAACAGATGAAATACCTGAAAGGGAATGTCGTATCAATCCTGACTTCGGTCTTTGTCGGAGCGATTGTCGGAATTATCAGCGTGATTGCCATCGGAAAACTGATGGGTGCCGACCAGTCGCTGATTGCTACCTTGCAACCCAAGTCGGTCACGACACCGATCGCCATGGGGATTTCTGAGAAGAACGGCGGTATTCCCTCGCTGACAGCCGTCATTGTCGTAGCCGTTGGAATCTTCGGAAGCATTGTCGGTCCGGCCGTTATGAAAGTATTAGGTATCGAAAGCCGCATAGCCAAAGGACTGGCCCTGGGTGCTTCGTCACACGGAGTCGGTACGGCAGCAGCCATCCAGCTGGGAGCCGTTGAAGGCGCATTAAGCGGACTGGCCATCGGTCTGATGGGTATCATGACCGCCATTCTGGTACCGGTCATTTCGTATATTCTATCCTTGTTTGCCTGATTACAGGCAACCGCTCTTCCCCTCGGGAAGCCGGTTATCACATACATCTGCCTCTCAACCTCTTGGCTGAAGAGGCTCGAATCTGACAGCAGGACCGCCCGACTATGGCGATTCTGCTATTTTTATCGTACCTTTGCGAAAAATATTTATACGTATCAATTATGTCACAATTATTTCCTACAGATCTGCCTTACAAGGTAGCAGATATGAGCCTGGCGGAATTCGGACGGAAGGAAATCGAGATTTCCGAACACGAAATGCCCGGTCTGATGGCTCTCCGTAAAAAATATGGTGATTCGAAGCCATTGAAAGGAGCACGGATCACAGGTTCTTTACACATGACAATCCAGACAGCCGTTCTGATTGAGACACTGGTAGCCTTGGGTGCCGATGTCCGTTGGGCAAGCTGTAACATCTTCTCGACTCAGGATCATGCCGCTGCCGCTATCGCTGCCGACGGTGTACCGGTTTTTGCCTGGAAAGGTGAATCATTGGAAGAATACTGGTGGTGTACGGAAATGGCATTGCGTTTCCCCGGCGGTAAAGGTCCGCATCTGATTGTAGACGACGGCGGTGATGCTTCTCTGTTGGTGCACATGGGTTATCGTGCCGAAAACGATCCGACAACCATCCAGCGTAAGGGAAGTAATCACGAAGAACAATGTATTCTGGATACATTGAACCGTATCCTGGCAGAAGATCCGCAGCGCTGGCATCGTACCGTAGCTGAAATGAAAGGTGTATCGGAAGAAACGACAACAGGTGTTCACCGGTTGTATCAGATGATGGAACGGGGCGAACTGTTGGTTCCAGCCATCAACGTAAACGATTCGGTAACGAAGTCTAAATTCGATAACCTGTATGGTTGCCGGGAATCGTTGGCCGACGGTATCAAACGGGCCACCGATGTAATGATTGCCGGGAAAGTAGTCATCGTAGCCGGTTACGGTGATGTAGGAAAAGGCTGTTCACATTCCATGCGTTCATACGGAGCCCGCGTACTGGTAACGGAAATCGACCCGATCTGTGCCCTGCAGGCAGCTATGGAAGGCTTTGAAGTCACTACGATGGAAGAAGCCGTGAAAGAAGGAAACATCTTTGTGACAACCACCGGTAACTGCGACATCATCACCATCGAGCACATGCAGCAGATGAAAGACCAGGCGATTGTCTGCAACATCGGTCACTTCGATAACGAAATACAGGTAGACAAGCTGGTGAATTTCCCCGGCATCAAACGCCTCAACATCAAGCCGCAGGTTGACAAATATACATTCCCCGACGGACATTCCATCTTCCTGCTGGCAGAAGGCCGTCTGGTTAATTTGGGATGTGCTACCGGACATGCTTCTTTCGTGATGAGTAATTCATTCACCAACCAGGTACTGGCGCAGATGGATCTCTGGCAGAAGCCTTACGAAATCGGCGTATATCGCTTGCCGAAATACCTGGATGAAGAAGTAGCCCGCCTGCATCTGGAACGTATCGGCGTGAAACTGTCTAAACTGACCCAGAAACAAGCCGATTACATCGGTGTACCGGTTGAAGGACCGTACAAGGCAGATCATTATCGGTATTAAATCTGACGTTTCAGACTAATACTGAAATATGAACTATACAAAAACAGACGAGCTCACAAAGCTAGGAAAATTCCAACGCTTTGTGAGCTCAACTTTTTTACAAGTACCCCAAATTTATTCTTCCTTTGTCTTCTTATAAGAAGTATATAACGAATAACCCACAGCGACAATCAGCAATACTAAAATCAGGAAGCTGCTGTAGGCTTCTACATTGGCTGCGATTATATAACCTTCTGGCTTGAATTCGAATACGATTTCATGCTCTCCGGCAGGTACACGCATAGCACGTAAGATCCAATCGGCACGTAAATGCTCAACCGGTTTTCTGTCGACCGTAGCCTTCCATCCCGGCTGGTAATAGATTTCTGAGAAGACAGCCAACTGATCAGTAGCGGCTTTCGACTGATAAACCAGCTTATTCGGCCGGTAGGATTGTAACTGAATGGTTGCTGTCGAATCGGCTTGCGGCGTAAATCCATCCACCTGAGCGGCGAAACGCTGATCTACCACAGCCGTCTGCTTCGGATCAATCTCATCCAAAGCAGCCATTTCCTCATCCGCATTGGCTACGATTTTGATATCCTTTACAAACCAAGCGTTTCCATCGGCAGAAGGATTCACCAAAGGTGGTTGTCCCGGATTATAAACGACATAGCGCGTATTCAGCATATTCAAAGTCGGACAAGCCTGGAAGACAGTCCAGAAGTCAGCCGCACTTTTGGCTGTCTGGAATGAAGCGATGATGGAGTTGATTTCCTTCTGCAAACGATAGTCGATCAATTCCTGGTATCTTCTCAACTTGGCTGCATGATATCCACCAATCGAATGATGGTAATACGAGGTATTAGTCTCGAGGAAAGTATTGTTCAGATTCAATACACGGAAATTATCTTTATCTTTCAAGATTTCCTGATCGGATACCGATTCCTGATAAGTGGCCTGAATATCTTTCTTCGGGAAGAAATTCTTGTCATTCAAATACCGCTTGTCGACTGTCCATAAATCTACGAAAATCAAGACTGTCATACCGATACCCACCCACGTAGCGACTGTTTTCTTGTTCTTGGCCACCATAAACCAAGCTACCAGAGCGGCACTCAGCAGAACAAACAGCAAAGAACGCAACGCATCATCAGAAGCCAACGTCGCACGGTCCATCAGGAGGGCATTGTAGAATTGTTCTGGTAATTGATACTGGGCATCGTAAGCCGAACGGAAATCAAGCAACAACGACGGCATCAACCAGACAATCAGAGAAAGACCACCGGTAATAACCAGGGCTCCGATCAGCCCTTTCTTCACTTGTTCATAAGCTACCTTTTCCTGCAGAATTTCTTTCAGTCCCCAGATTCCGATAATCGGAGCAACCAATCCCGGAATAACCAAGGCCATTTCCACCGTACGGAACTTATTATACATAGGCAGATAATGGAACATGAAGTCGTTAAACCAGTCCAGATTCCGTCCAAGTGCCAGTAAGGTCATAAAAGCACCTCCGGCAAACAACCACCATTTCATCGGATTCCGAACCACAAACATTCCCAAAACAAAGAGGAAGCAGACCACGGCTCCGAAGTAAACCGGACCCGAAGTAAAGCTCTTGTCTCCCCAATACATAGGTGCCTGTATCTCTTTTCCGACCTTCATGCCACCGGCTTTCGCCATCTTGTAAAATTCAGAATCCTGTCCTAACATACCACCTGAGCCACCACCGTAGGCATTCGGAATCAGGGCTGTCAGCAATTCCATCTTACCATAGCTCCAGGCAAACGCATAATCCTTATCCAATCCAGTAGATTTCTTCTCGACTGTTCCATCTGCATTAGGCTTAGGAGTCAGTTCTGAAGCTCCACGAATAGACTGTTGACCAAGTTCCCAGTTACTATACAAACCCTTTGCTCCCGGAAGTACAGCCAGTACCGCACATACCACCATAATTCCGGTTACCTTTCCTAACTCTGTCCAGTCTTTTTCCTTGATTTTCCAAACCAGATATCCGATGTAGATAAACAGACAGAGGATAAATAAATAATACGTAATCTGAATATGGTTGTTACTGATTGACAAGGCGACACCCAAGAGGAAGAGAATCGCTCCCCACAAATGTTTCCGTTTGAAGAGAAGCACCATACCAGCCAACGTTACCGGCATATAACCAATTACATACCCCTTTACGATATGTCCAGCTTCAATAATAATCAGATTATAAGAAGCCAATGCAAAGGCAAACGCACCCGCCAAGGCCAACCACCAGCTGGCTCCCATCACACACATCAACAGGTAGAAACAAACCAGTCCCACAAAAACCATGGAGGCATCTTCATAGCTCAAGGATTTAAAAAGTTTATCGACAAACCTGTATTGAGGCAGATCGGGAGCCGGATTTCCATACGTAGCCACATAAGGCATACCCCCGAACATGGCATCCGACCACGCACTGAATTCTCCCGGCTGTGCTGTTTCTTCATATTGTTTCATCTGGCTAGCTCCCATACCTGTAGCCTTGATATTATCTCCTTGCCGAAGTACTTTCCCATCGATTACCGACGGAGAAAAATAAACCACCGTAGCCACCAGCAAGATCAGAATAGCCACGATGTGCTTAACCCAATTTTTTAATAGTTTCTGCATATCGTCATTCGTTATTAATTCCTATTTCAAAACCCGAGAGTTTCGTTTTCGATTCCAACGAGGATTCTTTTCAATTCTCATTAATTCAGAACATCAAACTTCTATACCCTTCCTTTGAACAGCTTGGCCGTATAAAAACGGACAGCAAACCATCCATGTAAAACCGTGGTGGCAAATTTACCATAATATTTGCACATGATGGCATAACGTTCCTTCAAAGAAGCTTTTCTTTGTTGTGTACTCATCCCGGCTTCCAAAAAGTTGGAGAGAATTTGATTCGTATTACATACATACTTCGCTTCCTTCAAACAACGGATACACCAGTCGTAATCTGCACTCAACCGATAATTCAAATCATACAAAGGAGCAATTTCCCGCCGGACAATAAAAGACTGGTGGCAAACCAGCATTCCCATACGAAAACTCTTCCAAGACAGTTTCTTGGGTGGACGCAGGCGACGCATCCCCAACATCTTCCCTTGTGCATCAACAATAGCCGTCTCTCCATAGATAACATCCGGCAAATGTTTCCGCTTCTCTATTTTCTGAACAATCCGCTGTATGATATCAGCATGGGGCAGCGTATCGCCGGCATTGATAAACCAGACATAATCGCCGGTAGCATGCTGCAGCCCCTTATTCATGGCATCATACAAACCTTTGTCCGGTTCACTGAGCCAAAAAGAAACACCGGGAGCATATTGACGGATTATATCCACTGTTCCGTCAGTCGATGCCCCGTCGATAATCACATATTCAATATTTCCATACGACTGGCTCAAGACACTCAAAATGGTTCGTTCCAGCCATTGCGCCGCATTATAAGTGATTGTTATAATCGTGAATTTGACAGACTGATTCATGAATTAATGAAATGAACTTAAAATTTTATACAACATGGATGGATTCTGACAAATATGAATTTTATTTTTCTTCTTTATCCATCAGCTTCTGATACAAAGCTATATATTTTCCGGCAATAACCTCTTCCGAATAATGAGTTTTTACCTTCTCTACACAGGCCTCAGCCAACTGTTGCGGATGAGGATGATCCAAAACCCACGTAATCCCTTGTGCCAAATCTTCCGCATCTTGATAACGGGCCACATACCCGTTCTTCAGATGATCAATCATCTCCGGTATCCCTCCTGTCTGAAACCCGACGCAGGGAGTTCCACAAGCCATTGCCTCCATGATGGTGTTGGGGAGATTCTCGTCCAATGAAGAAGTCACGAACAAATCAACGGCATTATATAATGCTACAATCTGATTGTCATCAGACAAATATCCCAGCGAATGAATAGGAACAGGAACCAAATCCTTTATTTCCCGTTTGACCTGACCGAATACTACCAATTCCATATCATTCCGAGACAATAATCTCAATGCCTGAATCAGATAATCTACCCCCTTACGCGTATCTGTTACATTCAAGGCTCCGAATAAAATCAAATGTCTGTCCGCCGGTAAATGTAACAACTTTCTGCTATCTGAAACATTCTTAGGAGTAAAAAGAGAAAGATCCAGAGGATTAGGAATATTCAAGACTTGCTTGTCTTTCAACAAAGCACTTTGGGCGGCTCGTTCTGTCAGCCATCGGCTACATCCTACAAATGTGATGGGAACAGAGTGATAAACTTTGTTTTTCTGTAAAAACACACGAGTAGACAAATCTGTATGTTGTGTACTATGCAAATAAAAACAAACCCCACACCGCTCATGATAAGCAGAACATTCCCGCGCATGATGGCAAATCCCCGTACAAGGCCACATATCATGCATCGTCCACACGATCGGCTTACCTAACTGGAATAATTTCTGAAGATCTGATAGCGACAAAAATCCTTGATTAATCCAATGCAAATGAATAATATCAGCCTGTCTTACCAATGGATGATTACTAATATCCGTTCCTGTATTGGCAATCGACACCCGAAACAGTTCTTTTTTATCCAGATGGTTACACAAAAAGATAATCAGCCGTTCCCAATAAAAACGGAATAAGTTCATTTTCCGCTTCCACCCAGTAGAACTTACCGAAGAAATGGAAGCATCCGCTATTTCTTTGTCGCGTACCAACATCGAAACGTCTATCCCTTTCTTCTGTAAAGCCTTTCTCAGACGATTGGCAGCCACTGCCGCTCCACCAGTCCGGGCAGAAGTATTTAGTAGAAGGATTTTCATTATTTTTTGTATTTACTTGATTTATATCTAAAGTAATCACAACATGAAATAGGGAAATAAATAGCTCTTAAAACAGCTATTATAGGATTATTCTCTTTAGTATGGAATATTTTATTTCGCAACTGGATGCAAATGACGGTCAGTCTTAAATAAGCCCACAATGATTGCTGGCTTTGGAAATAAACCATCTTCATGACTTTTTCTTTCTCTGCCGACCGATTAGGGATAGCAGCCAGGAATTTATAGGTGTTGGAAAAATACTCCCTCATAAATGGCCTTACTTCTTTATATAAAGAATATGTTCGTCTTATTGATTGAAAAATATTACTAAACGTACGCTGATAATTCTCAGCAGGTCCATAGGTGGCCGCAGAAATATGACGTCTATTATGTACCAATACCTTATTACAGAACTGGACCTTGCCATAACTGGCTGCAACTATCTGCAAATGCTTGTCGTATGTATATAGATCGATCCACCTATCTAAATCCGGAATATGCTCTAACAGTTCTTTTTTAATCAATAAGGTATGTCCTGGAGTCATGCCTACATAAACCATCCTCTCCAAAGTACAATTTGGCATACGTGAATCAAAATGGATTTTAATGCCTTTACCTGAAGTAAATGGCTTGGAAAAACCAGAAGATAACCAAGCTTTGCCTATCGCATTCATTTGAACTTCTATCTTATCAGTCACCCAAATATCATCCTGATCGGATATGGCTATATAATCCCCCTGGGCTTTATCCATTGCTGAATAGAAATTACGGTTTATTCCCAACGATTTTTCATTCTGAAACAAATGTATATTCTCATAACGGCCTGCATACTCCCGAATAATTTCCACCGTGTCATCCGTAGAACAATCATCCTGTATAATAATTTCAAAGATGGGATAAGTCTGATTGAGAATCGAATCTAATTGTTCACGTATATATTTGGCACCATTATAGGTACACATGACTACTGATACTTTCTTTTCCATTTTCCTTCTTCTAAAGCGATTACCACTCATACCAAAACCGGAAATCCCTATGCCGATGGCTGCGGCGATAGGCCGCCGGTGAACACCCGATCTCCTTCGTGAATACATGAGACAACGACGACTGGCTGGAGAAATCGCAACACTCGGCGATTTGCGACAAACTCAGGTCCGTACACGCCAAGTACTCTTGTACCAGGCGCAGGCGGAAGATGTTCAGGAAATCCAGCATCGGCATTCCCGTCAGGATTTGCATAGCTCCAGCCAGTTTTACCGGATCGACTCCTAAGATACGGGCGACATTATTGATTTGGAAAACACGTCTGAAAAAAAGGATCTGTACGACGGCATCCATAATCATAGAGCCTGACGGGCGGATGGCGTGAGGCACTTCTTCCATAATCTCGCTCCCGTCTTCCCGCCGCACGCGTCTGCGCTTGAGCGGAGAGATATACACCTCGTCGATCGTTATTTTCCGTAAGATTTCTTCCATGTCACGATGATTTTCTTACAAAGATAGATTTTATCATTGATTAAAACATACAAAAACATCAAAATTCAGATCCATTATTTGATCATATTGATTAAAATCATTAAGAAATAGCCTTGCAATTTGATCAAGTTGATCAACATGATCATAATGCAGGTATTTTATTTGATGAAATTGATCAACATGATCGTGAAATACCTGTTTTATTTGATGAAATCAAACAACGCGATCATAAATAGGCCTACAATTTGAACAAGTTGTCTAATTTCATCAAAAAGAAGAAGTGCTACCCTTTGGAAAAACGAGCGGAAAGATTAATTATATTTCTCTTTCCCTAACCATTTAAGAACTCTGTTACGAATTGACTTAACAATAAACCGGAAATTCCCATGACGCAGATTCAAGTAAAGCTCTTCAAACGAACGTCCAATTTTAATCCAAGGATGCCCCCAGGCCATAATCCGGAACATACGATCTTTATATTCAACATTTTCAATCATATAACGAGGATGCCTCAACGGAAATTCTAATTCATGGCGTTGCATGGTGAAAATACGGCGGATCGCTTTCGGCAAGACATCATTCGAATTGCCGAAATGCGTTGAGCCTTCGGTCGCGCCCAGGTTGTTAATCATGTTTTTGGCAGGAACAATACTCAAGCCCGAGTTAAAGAAGATTGCCGCGTGGAAGATCGTTTCATAATAAGCCTTACCTGTCGAACGGTGATAGCGGCAAAAATCGATAAACCGGTCCTGGTACTTGCGTTCTTTGATGTAAGCATCCAATTGCTGCAGGTTGAACGGGTCATCCAAAAATGTATAATGTTCATCCCACTGGTCCAACACCCGTTTCCAACTGGCCCAACCGGAAATAGAGAACGTCGTTACAAAGAAGTAATCATAGGGCATATTCTCCGTGACTTCATCATAATTAACACCTGTGATCATGCTGATACGCGTATCGTTTTCATACTTGTCCAACATCTCTTTGCAGAAAGGGAAGAACGATAAGGAAGGAATATCATCGTCTTCCAGAACGATACACTTGTCCACGTGCGAAAAGGCCCACTTTTGCGACATGTATTCCGAAGGGTCGCAGCCGTAGTTCTTTTCCTGGTAAAGCAGCTGCACTTCACACTCCCAGTCTATATCCTTCACAACTTCCCGGCAAGCTAAAATTCCGGGCATATCATTCTCGTTTCTTGGTCCATCCTGATATAAAAACAACTTTGACGGACGCGCTTTTTTCACCTGACTGAATACGGCCTTCAACGGCTCCGGCCTGTTGAAGAACAAAATCAACACGGCTACATCTACTAATGCGGGGTTCATCGTATATCCTTCTATTTATAGATTTCTAATTTAGAATAATGTGGATGAATAGAATCCAAGTCTGGTAATTTCATATAATCACCATAAATTTTTCGTAACAAAGCATCCGTATTATGAGGAACCGGGAACTTTTTCCCTTCAAATTCCATTTCCGACAAAGGAAATATATCTTCCCGATAACGAGGCTTGAAATAAGCCGTTCCAAACGAATGCCGTAACTTTTTTCCAGGTATTAACTTCGACAAAAACCTCAACACCGGAAAACCTATCCGCGAATTAAAACGGTATATTCGCCGAATCCGGCGTAGCATAGTTTCCTGTCTAAGAGATTTATTATTCAGCTGATTATATATTTGACCTTGCATATGTCCGGCAATCCAGGCCAACGGGAAAGGAATCCTTTCTAAAGAAAAGATATCAATATAAACCCCCTGATACTTCCAAATGCGATCATAGGCATTGGTTTCTTCCAAATAGGAATTCATATCACGCACCTTAGCATAATTAGAAATATAATTCGGGTCAGTTTCGTGAGTTTGTAAAACAAACTTGTCAGGAAGTTCTTCCGGCAACACTTTCATAAGACGGAGGTAATCCTTACGAAGCATTTCAATATCCAAATCATCATCCCAAGGAATAAACCCCTGATGCCGTACAGCCCCAATTAATGTTCCGGAACTTAACCAATATGGAATATCATATTTCTTGCATACCAAATCAACAGCCTCCAACAGTTCCAACATTCGAAGTTGTTGGCGACGAAGAAGAGATCCATCAGGATTAAAGCGTTTTCTTAATTCGTACAATATTTTATTGTCCATATTTTTTTATTTTACTACCATCTTTCATCTCTTCCTAAATACATACCCTATACTTTCCTTAAACGTAACTGAGCCGCTAATCCACATGATAAGTACAAAAGTGACAGCAGCAATGACTATCTTTAAGGCAAACGACCAATACACATTGGTGATTGTGGCAGTTACATAGAAAGTGAAACACATCACCCCGCCTGCTATCCCTAAATAGGGGAGAACATCTTTTAGGGCTGAGGATAAAAGTAACCCGATCTCTTTCTGTACAAAATAATGCCAGACCAGTAACCAACAGATATTAATGCCGACGTAAACCGAAACCATGAAAAATATTCCGTGGGAACGCAAAAGATAGATGGCTATCAGCTGTAGAATTCCCAAAGTAACCGTATTGCGAAGATATATGTCGGATTTTCCGCGACTAATCAACAGGTTGGAATACAGATTGGCTATCGGGAAGAAAGCCCCCCAAATAGCTAACAACTGTAAGATCCGGGCACTGTCTATCCATTTGTCGGTAATAGCTATTGTAATTAATTCGGGAGCTACTAACGACAATCCCAACATGCAGGGGAAAGAGATGAAGGCTGTAAACCGGAGCATCTTGCGAAAGGCTCTTACTTGCCGTTCGGAATCATCAGTCATTTGAGCGAAAATGGGTTGTGCCACGCTTCCTACCATCCCGGAAATCAACGAGAAACCCATGTAGTTCCATTTATTGGCCTGGTTGTATTGTCCGACTTCTTTTTCGGAATAATAGCGTCCTAAAATAATCGAGAAGATATTATTATTAACATGATTGAATATGTTCGTAAATAACAGCTTACTGCTGAATCCCAACATTTCACGCACCGGAGTAAAGTTCCATCTCCATGTCGGACGCCACGGACATTTATACCAAAGATAGATATTTAAAACACTGATATAGACAATGCTCTGCGTAGCTATGCCCCAATACGAAAATCCGTTATAGGCCAGCAGGACACCGGTCGTACCGGAAAAGATCAAGGCTAAAACAGTTGCCAAGGCCTTTTGTTTTACCATCAGGTTTCGGAAGACATAGGCTCCGGGAATTACTCCCAGACTGGCAATAAAGAAACCCAAAAAGGAATAACGTGCCAGTGGGATCAATTCGGGCTGGTTATAAAAATCAGCAATCAGAGGGGCACAGAAGAACAGTATCCAATACAGACAGAAACTGACCGTGATTGAAAACCAGAATACGGCATTGTAATCGTCGTGGGTGATTTCTTTTTTGTTGGCCAAAGCTGCAATAAAACCACTTTCTTGCAGAGAACCGGCTATCAGAGAAAAGATGGTCAACATACCGACCATTCCATAGTCGGCCGGAGTCAACAATCGGGCCAGAAATATACCGAAAAAGAGATTCAGCAATTGCTGGGTTCCGTTATTAATGAATCCCCAAAAAAGACCTTTTGCCGTTTTCTGCTTTAATGTTTCTTCTGCCATGTATTTTCCTTAGTACCTCATTATCGTCCGATACAATGGTAATCGAACCCATATTCAGCCATTTCTGCCGGATCATAGATGTTTCGTCCGTCAATAACCAACGGATTTGCCATCAGTTTCTTGACTACCTGCCAGGACGGCATACGAAATTCCTTCCATTCGGTAATCAACAGAAGCACGTCTGCATCCATCACTGCATCATAAATATCTTTAGCGTAACGGATTGCATTACCTATCCGACGGCGAGACTCGTCCATAGCTACCGGATCGTATGCCGAAACTTCACAGCCGGCTTCCAATAATTTCTGGATAACGACTAAAGAAGGAGCTTCACGCATATCATCCGTCTCCGGTTTAAAAGCCAGTCCCCAGATAGCTACTCGCTTCCCTTTCAAATCGCCTTTGAAGTATTTATCTACCTTCCGAAAGAGAATAGATTTCTGTTGTTCATTGACTTCCTCAACAGCTTGCAGGATCCGCATCGGATAGCCATGATCAGCTGCTGTCTTCACCAAGGCCTTCACATCTTTCGGGAAACAGGAACCACCGTAACCACAACCGGGATACAGAAAACGATGACCAATCCGAACATCTGTACCAATACCTTTACGTACCATATTCACATCTGCTCCTACAATCTCGCACAGATTGGCAATATCATTCATAAAGCTGATACGGGTTGCCAACATGGCATTGGCTGCATATTTAGTCATTTCGGCCGAAGGGACATCCATGAAAATAACCCGGAAATTATTCAGCAGGAACGGACGGTATAAACGGGTCATCAGTTCTTTGGAACGTTCAGATTCCACACCTACCACAATTCGGTCCGGACTTAAGAAGTCTTTCACGGCAGCCCCTTCCTTCAAAAATTCCGGATTAGAAGCCACATCAAAAGTTAGGTCAGAACCCCGTTTGTCCAGTTCTTCCTGAATAGCCTGACGAACTTTCCTGGCTGTTCCTACGGGTACGGTACTCTTCGTCACAACTGTCAGGTATTTATTCATGTAACGACCTACCGTATGGGCTACTTCCAATACATATTTCAAGTCGGCACTTCCATCCTCATCGGGTGGAGTCCCTACAGCACTGAATACCACTTCCACCTCATTCAGGCAAGAAGCCAGATCAGTCACAAAATGCAACCGTCCCGCTTTCTGGTTACGGTTTACCATTTCTTCCAGTCCGGGCTCGTAAATAGGAAGAATACCCTGATTCAAATCAGCTATTTTCTTCTCATTTACATCCACACAAAAGACTTCCGTACCCATTTCGGCGAAACAGGTACCACTGACCAAACCTACATATCCAGTTCCGACAATTGCTATCTTCATATTCCTTTTATTTTCTGATTTTCTTCACCTTGGATAATTCCTTTCAACGAAAGTGCAGGGTACACCAAGGTTCGTCAGTCCCATGATGAGACCAACCTAACTCCTTGCAAAGATAGGAAATAATCTGACACCATCTTTTTTATTCGCATATTCCAGCTATTTTTGTATTTTTGTACCAAGATTCCAACAGATTAAATGAAGATTTGCAACATAAAAACAGTAAAAATATGAAAATAGCACTTGTCGGTTATGGAAAGATGGGAAAGACCATCGAACAGATTGCCTTGAGCAGAGGTCATGAAATTGTATCCATCATTGATATAAATAACCCGGAAGATTTCCAGTCGGATGCATTCAAAAGTGCCGATGTAGCCATCGAATTTACTACCCCTGCAACTGCCTTCAACAATTATATGAAATGTTTTGAAGCCGGTGTTCCGGTTGTTTCTGGTACAACAGGCTGGTTAGATCGCTTGGGTGAAATAAAGCAGATGTGTGAAAACGAAGGAAAAACCTTCTTCTATGCTTCTAATTTCAGTATTGGCGTGAATATTTTCTTTGCCTTAAACAAATATCTGGCCAAGGTCATGAATAATTTTCCGAACTATGATGCCCGGATGACAGAGGTTCATCACATTCACAAACTGGATGCGCCCAGTGGTACTGCTATTACCTTAGCAGAAGGAATCATTGAGAATCTGGACCGGAAAGATCGTTGGACACTGGAAACAGCCGAGAAACCGACCGATCTGCCAATCCACGCTATCCGCGAAGGAGAAGTACCGGGTATTCATGAAATCATTTATGAATCAGACGTAGATACAATCAGCATCAAACATGATGCCAAGAGCCGTGCCGGTTTCGCTTTGGGTGCTGTTGTAGCCGCTGAGTTTACAGCCGGAAAGAAAGGCTTTTTAGGGATGAATGACTTGTTCCATTTCTGAGATTTTGAAAGCATAATATCATCAGAAGTATGAAGAAAATAGAGAAAAAACAATATATCAAATTTGCCATTGCTGCCGTCCTGTACGGATTGTTTATCCTATGGATGCAAAACGGATGGCTGGCATTGGGATATATTTTGCTGGCAGATATTTATCTGACAAAATACATTCCGTGGGGTGCCTGGAAGAAGACAAACAATCCGACTCTGAAAAGTATTTATGACTGGATTGACGACATTATCTTCGCGCTCGTGGCTGTCTATTTCATCAATCTGTTCATTTTCCAGAATTATCAGATTCCCAGTTCATCCTTGGAAAAGTCTTTGTTGGTAGGTGATTATCTGTTTGTCAGCAAAGTCAGTTACGGACCTCGCGTTCCGAATACACCATTATCTTTTCCGCTGGTGCAGAACACCTTGCCGATACTTAACTGCAAATCGTATCTCGACTGGCCTTCTTGGGATTACAAACGTGTGGCTGGTTTAGGACAGATACAGCGAAACGATATTGTCGTATTTAACTTCCCGGCTGGGGATACGGTAGCTACTCTTCAACAGAATCCGGATTACTATACATTGGTTCAGATGTATGGACGTGAAGCTGTACGCATGAACAAACAATCGTTCGGTGAGATCATTTACCGGCCGGTTGATAAACGGGAGAATTACGTAAAGCGTTGTGTAGGTCTTCCGGGTGACAGTCTGAGTATCCGGAATAATCAGGTTTATATCAACGGCAAGGCTGCTCAGAACCCGAAGAATATGCAGCTGAACTATTTCGTGGAAACGGAAACACCGCTTACCGAAACCATGTTCCGCAACTGGGGAGTCAGTCGTGACGATTATATGCCTTACGGGCAACCTTGTACGGTAACAGATCCAGAAACCCTTTCTTTCCTCGGATTCCAGCCGAATGCGAATGGAGCTTATAACTTGGTTTATCGTTTCCCCATGACAGAAGCCATGGTGGCACAGGTAAAGAAGTTACCATCTGTCAAGAAGGTGATCGTCGAGCCTGAAATTATTGGAGGAACCATGTATTATCCGGTTGACTACGATAACGGATGGACACGCGATAATTACGGTCCGATTTGGATTCCGAAACGAGGAGCTACCATCGAACTGACACCGGAAAATCTGGCACTCTATCGCCGTTGTATCAAGAACTACGAGCATAATGAACTGGAAGAAAAAGATGGTGTAGTTTATATTAATGGTGAAAAGGCTACTACGTATACCTTCCAATACGATTATTACTGGATGATGGGTGACAACCGCCATAACAGTGCCGACAGTCGTTCGTGGGGATTTGTCCCGGAAGATCATATCGTTGGAAAACCAATCATGATCTGGTTGTCTTTGGACAAAGACCGCAGCCTGATCGACGGAGGTATTCGTTGGAACCGTCTGTTCCGCTGGGTTGACAGCATGAAATAAGACATGATCATAGAATGTCGGTATGCAACGCAAAAAGAAAAACAGGACATACTATCTGAAGTGGCTGGCAGGAGTTTTACTGCTGGCCGCTCTTGTTATGGGAATCCGTCTGTTTCTGGTTGAATCGCTCCATCTGTCGACCGACTCCATGGAGACATCATTACATCAGGGAGATTTTGTATTGCTCGACAAAACGCCTTTCGGAAAACAACCCAAACGGAATGCGACGATGATGTTCTATAGTCCGCTGCGAAAAGACACCGTTCATCCACCTGTGTTTGTCAGCCGTAGTATTGCCTTACCGGGTGATACGATACGGGTAACTCATACAGGTTATCGTATCAACGGAAAAGAATATCCGCATTCTCCACACGCCCAGGCTTCTTATTTCATGGCCAACCACGGGAAAGAGGCATTCATCCGTCTGTTAAAGAAATTGCCAGAGCGATCAAGAGAGTGGAAAGCGGTTGATGGAGGTATTACCTGCGTCCTGACATCGTTTGAGGCCTATCAGATCAAAGAGGAACTTCCGGCTTATCTCCGGTCTTATTTTCGGATGTATTCCTCACCAGACTATCAGTTTATTGTCCCCCAAAAAGACAGGGCGTATGCGTTAGACAGTCTCTCGCTTTTAGCATGTCGTGAAGCCATATTAAATGAAACGGAGGGAAAAGCAGTCTTCAAAGACGGGAAATTATTCCTGGATGGTAAGCAGACCAATTTCTTCTTTTTCCGACAGAATTATTATTGGTTCTTATCAGACTATAGAGATGTAGCCATCGATTCCCGACATTTGGGAATCATTCCGGAAGACCATATTCTGGGACATATTTTCTTTTGCTGGTACAGTTCCGATAAAAATAACCGGTTTACCCGCGTCAAATAATCAGATAATCCGGTACAAACTTAATAAAACAAATAAATATGAATACAGCCTATATCTCAACGGCCTATTTAGGTCCTATCCAACTATATACTAAATTACTTGCCTATGACCAGATCTGTCTGGAAGCGCAAGAGAATTACCTGAAACAGACCTATCGCAACCGATGTATCATTGCTGCGGCAAATGGACCTCAGGCACTTACGATTCCGATTGTCAAGCCGGATACACTGAAATGCCTGACTAAAGATATCCGCATATCCGATCACGGGAACTGGCGTCATCTACATTGGAATGCCTTGGTCTCAGCCTATCGGATGAGTCCTTTTTTCGAATATTACGAAGAAGATTTTGCTCCTTTCTACGAAAAGAAATATGAGTTTCTACTTGATTTCAACGAGGCTCTGCGCGAAGTTGTCTGCCAATTGATCGACATCCAGCCCCAAATCCATTATACAACCGACTACCAACCGGACGTGACAGCAGACTTCAGAGAAATTATACGCCCTAAACACGAAGGATACGACCCCTCATTCCTGTCTGTTCCCTATTACCAGGTATTCCAGGGAAAACAGGGTTTCATTCCGAATCTCAGTATCGTAGATTTACTTTTCAACATGGGGCCGGAAAGCCTTCTTGTCCTACAAAAATCCATACAAAAAGATATTTGAACATCTAAGCCAACAAAAGAGACGAGATTCGAAAACAAAACTAACGGGAATCAACATCAAAACCAACGAGAATTATAGAAAGAATATAAGGGGAACCTGAAGAATGAGACTGATATAAAAAATTAAAGGCTGTCTCACGACAACCCCTAATCAACTTTGTTAACCTTAAATCTAATACTATTATGAAAAAACCACATTGCAAATGTAGAGATTGTCAATAGAGTTGTCAATAGTTTCGACTATAAAAAAGGTTAATACATGATGGTTTTAAAATCTTTTTGCCATACATACTCCGTTTTTACTTATCTTTGAAAAAGCAGATCTAGTCAATCATTTTATTAACTTATAATCTATATTTCACATGATGAACAGAAGAAATTTCCTAAAAGCATCCTTAGCTGGAGGAGCGGTAACCGCCTTGAATCAGATCCCAGTACAAGCAACTCCAACCACAAGTCCCGCGCCTGATTTAATGACTGATGCCGTACCTGAACGAAAAGGTAAATCTGTTTTGGGCTTACGATGTCAGCCTATCCCCACAGTCCGGTTAGGTATTGTAGGATTAGGTCGTGGAGCCGGAGCCGTAGAACGTATGAGTCATATTGAAGGCACAGAAATTGTTGCTTTATGTGACTTGAATAAAGACAGAATTGAAAATTGCCGACAGATCTTAAAGAAAAACGGAAGAAAAGATCCGGCTATTTATACCGGTGAAGAAGACTGGAAAAAAATGTGTGAACGGGATGATATAGACCTCATCTATAATGCGACTCCCTGGACATTGCATGTACCGATTGCATTATATGCCATGGACCATGGAAAACACGTCGTTATCGAGGTTCCTGCCGCTTTAACCGTAAAAGACTGCTGGGCTTTGGTAGATAAAGCTGAAGAAAAACAATTGCACTGTATGATGCTGGAAAACTGTTGCTATGACTTCTTCGAATTAGCAACGTTAAATATGGCCCGTCAAGGAGAATTGGGAGAAATTATCCATACTGAAGGGGCTTATATCCATACATTAACAGAGTCGAAATATAAAGGTTATTACAAACATTGGCGACTGGAATATAGCAAATATCATACTGGAAATCCTTATCCAACCCACGGATTAGGCCCGATTGCCCAAATCATGGGTATTAATCAAGGTGACCGAATGGAATACCTGACTTCCATGTCCACCAATCAGTATGGATTGGCTTTGTGGGCCAAAGAAAATCTGAAAGATGATGAACGCATCACACTGTCCGAACGCTATATGCTGGGAGATATGAACACTACTCTCATCCATACAGCCAATGGTAAGACGATCCTTATCCAACACGACACAACAACTCCACAACCATACTCTCGTATACACTTAGTACAGGGGACCAAGGGAGTAGCCGTGAAATATCCGGAAGAAAAGATTGCAATTCAATCGCATGAATTCATGACAGAAGAACAACAGAAAGAATACCTGAAAAAGTTCGAACATCCGTTGAGCAAATACATTGGCGAAAAAGCCAAGAAAATCGGTGGACACGGAGGAATGGACTTTATCATGGACTGGCGACTGATTTACTGCTTACGTAATGGCTATCCATTAGATCAATCCGTATATGATGCTGCTGCCTGGTCGTCGATTGTAGAATTAAGTGAACGTTCGGTATTAAACAAAAGCCGTTCGGTTGCGATTCCTGATTTTACCCGTGGTGCCTGGAAAGATTATCAGCCATGGCCCGTAATCGATATGGAAAAGGTTCTTCACGGCTAAAATATAACTGAAAAAGAAAAGCAGAAAGCTTGTAGAGACTTTTTACAAGATAAACAAAAGAGTCACGAAATGAACATTTAATCTGTTCCCTTTCGTGACTCTTGCCTTTTATTCCAAAATGCGATACAAGATGTTTCCTCTTATTCCATCTGGAACTTCTTGCTTACCTTTATCAAATTACAAGAGAAGTTGACAACATTAATCGTTTCATGCAACATATTCAGATAAACCATGCTGACCTTTGTACTACCTGACTGCCCTTGAATACGTTTCAATTCTTCTTTCTTCAATTGTGTCAGACCTACTACCAGCTGATTAGATTCATCTACCAGTGAAGGCATGATATCGTAGTTATTCTTGTCGATCATTTCCGCACAACGGTTCAGATAACTGATTACCCGATTATCCATACCGGTAAAGTCATTTTTCTGGATATCATTCAACGGATTGAAGTTGTTGTCAATATGCTGTTTGCAAGGTTCAACCAAACGACGGATACTATATACGATCTCACTGGCAAAGTCATTACTCTGATAGTAATACAATCCCTTATCAATAGCGATATCGCGATCCAGCTGAGTCACACCCAATGTACCCACACGCTTAACCTGCTTCAAGTGTTCTTTTTTCTCCTCGATGGCCGCCATCACATGGCGCAGTTCCTTCAAGTTTTCGTGCGTGAATCCCTCTACAGCAGCATTCAATGCTTCTGCAGCAAATTGCAGATCACCCTTCAATTCTTCACGGCTATGCTGACGGAACAAATTCAAAGCTTCGATAGGATTAGTAGCCGTACGTAATTTGGCTACTGTTGTATTCACCTCACTCTGCATAGCTTCCTTGTGTTTTTTCTTCTTATAAATGATCTGACTTCTTACCAAAGAGTAAACAGCCAAAGCAATCATGGCCAAGATTGCAGGTACACCACCGAAATAAATAATCATCGCCACAATGAAACAGATAGAGAAAGCAGCTCCAGCCGTGATGAACCAACCACCAATCACTGACAACACACCGGTGATACGGAATACCGCACTTTCACGTCCCCAGGCACGGTCGGCCAAAGATGAACCCATTGCCACCATAAAAGCAACATAGGTTGTTGACAAAGGTAATTTCAAGGAAGTACCAACGGCTATCAACAAACCGGAAAGAACCACATTAACGGAAGCTCTGACCAAATCAAAACTTGCCTGATCTTCCAAAATTATCTCCTGATTATTAAAACGACGGTCAATCCAATTCTTAACCGGAACAGGAACGACATTTAAAATAGTCGCAGCCGTGTTAGTACAAAGCCGTACTAAGACCCGGGCAACCGGCGAGGTTCCAAAATTCTCATCGCCATCCGACTGACGAGCCAAATCCACAGAAGTCTTAACCACATTATGAGCTTTCTTGGATGTCAACAAAGCAATCACCATGATGATTCCAGAACCAACCAAGAAATACCAAGGAGTCTTGGCTGAACCCTGCAAAGATGTCATCAGGAAGGTATCCGGAGTGGTTGTTCCATTTTGTGCCAAGAAATCAGTATAAGCAGAATAACCGGCCAATGGCACACCGATAAAGTTTACCAAGTCATTACCGGCAAAAGCCAATGCCAACGCAAAAGTACCCATCAGTACAATTACTTTGAACACATTTACCTTCAGCCAATGCAATACCTGCATCAGGATAGTAAAACCGATAAAGCAATACAATACCAGATCAGCCGTATGGCTAAAGATATAATCAGCTACCGGACCAGCCAAAAACGGACTTGATTTCAAGCCTTTGAACAACATGAAATAGACAATGGAAGTAGCAGCCAAGCCACCAAACAATCCAATGAAATATTTAGCTGTCTTACGATAGTTAAATGTAAAAATCAGACGAGAAATATATTGAACCAGTGCTCCGAAAATAAAAGCGATAGCTACTGAAGTAAAAATACCCAAAATTACGGTCAAAGCTTTATCGGTATTCATCAAATTACCAATCTGAAGGATACCTTCCGTATCATTAGCGATTTTAATCAGAGAATACGCAACCGTACCTCCCAACAATTCAAATACCAATGAAACAGTTGTAGAAGTAGGCATTCCCAAAGAGTTGAAAATATCCAAAATCACCACATCCGTCAACATCACCGCTACCAGGATACACATAATCTCTGAGAAATAGAAATACTGGGGCTGATAAATACCATGCCGCGCAATATCCATCATACCATTCGACAGAGCTGCTCCGACCAAAATACCGACAGCCGCTACAATCATTATCACACGAAAAGATGCAGCCTTAGAACCAATCGAAGCGTTTAGGAAGTTCACCGCATCATTACTGACACCGACCGACAAGTCAAAAATCGCCAGTACTGCCAGGAAAAGGACCAAAAACAAATAGAATGTTTCCATAAAGTGTTAAATGTATATTATTCTGGTTGCAAAATTCCTAATTGTCTGTTTCAATAAGATGTCACAGATATTACAAAATGATTACAAACAAAATATACAGAAGAGTTTTTGGCTATAACATAGAAGAATATGTAAAGGAAGCAGCACTGGTACCTATGACGTACCCGATCGGGTACGGATGGCGTACCTGAACAGCTCATTGAGGCGTACCTGAGTTGGTACGCCTCAATGAGCTGCAAGAGTTTTATCAATTAACAGCCGTGATTTCAAAGATATGGCTGGTTGTCTGCCGGGCAGAGAATACCCGTACTCCTACTTTCATCAGGTAATCACCCGAGTAAGTCTGTCCGTTAATGGCAGCACCCGATTCCGTATCCGGCATCAGATTGATTTCCTCCACCTTATACATCTTGGCAGGATCTAATCCTTGCAACAGAACCGGATAGGTACTTTCAGCATAACGGGGATGAATATCATACGCATACAGAATGGCTTTCTTCTGGTTATCACCTACGTGCATTACAGCCATGTGTTCTGTATCATACGGAGATACCAGACGATAGAAATCTCCATTGAGGATAATCGGTTTCAACCGGTGATAATTAGCAACTGCTTCCTGGCAGAAAGTCAATTCATCTGCGTTCAGATCTTTCAAACCGATATCAAAGCCCATTTTACACATCATGGCTACATCGACACGAAACTTCACAGAAGTATTCTTATTCCAGCTGGTTACATGCGCACAAATAGCTTTCGATGGGAAGAATTGTGAAAAGCCCCACTGAATAAACAAACGTTCAACCGGATCGGTATTATCACTTGCCCAGAATTCAGTAAAATATTTCAGAGCTCCATAATCACAGCGAGCTCCACCACCCGAGCAGAGCATCATCGGCACAGCCGGATATTTGGCACGGATACGGTCCAACACCTTATATAATCCCCGTACATAATCTACATACAGTTGTTCCTGCTTATCTTTCAAATACGGAGAATAAATATTAGTAATCGGACTGTTACAGTCCCATTTGAAGAAGGCAATTTCCGGATTCTCTGTCAACAGATTGTCCACAACTTCGAATACAAAATCCTGAACTTCCGGATTTGTAAGGTCGAGTACCAGCTGATTCCGATAATAATAAGTCTCCCGATTCGGCAGACGGATAATCCAGTCCGGATGTTTCTGCGCCAGGTTACTCTTCGGATTTACCATCTCCGGTTCAATCCAGATACCAAACTTAACTCCCGCTTTTTTAGCTTCTTTTACCAGAAAAGGAATTCCATCCGGCAGTTTGCTCTTCATTACCTGCCAATCTCCCAAACCGGCATGATCATCGTTACGAGGGAACTCATTTCCAAACCAACCGTCATCCAAAAGGAATAGATTGACGCCCAATGATTTTGCCTCAACCATCAGCGTACTGAGTTTATCCTGATCAAAATTAAAATACGTATTCTCCCAGTTATTCAACAGTGTCAACCGATCGCCTTTACCATCATATAACTGGTAATTTCTGGCCCACTGATGAAAACTACGGCTAGCATCTCCTTTTCCTTCATCACTACGAGTAAAGATAAACTCAGGAGTGGTAAATGTCTCTCCCGCCTTCAGTTCATAATGCGAAGCGTATGGATTGATTCCTGAAATAACCCGCAGATTACCGACATTATCCACTTCGAAAGTAAAGCGGAAATTACCGGTCCACCCGATTGTTCCCAGTACCACTTCTCCCCGATGTTCTTCTGCCGGCTGTCCGAAACCCAGTTCAAAGAACGGATACACATGCATGGCTGCCCGTGTACCCAACTTAGTATCCAGAATCTTCTTGCCATACTGCAACTGCTGGGTTGTCATATTCATTTCCTTAGCCCAATCGCCATTGAACTCCGTCAGATAATAAGACGGACGCTCAAAATAAATAATTGACGACGCATAACGATTCAACCGGATCGGTTTCTTTTCCTGATGACTGATTTCCGTCCAGGTCTTGATCACATTTTCTTTCTTGTAAGCAACATAATGCATTACCACCTGTAAGGGATACTGATTATCTTTCAAACGGATGATCGTTTCCGTCGCATTACTGTCAATTGCTTTCTGTTCAGAAGAGACATACGTGAGAATTGTACTCATGTTCCCATCCGCATGCGTGATACCTAGGGCCGGTTCAAAGAAATCTTCTGCACCCGAAGTCATATAAATCTCCCATCCCCGTTGTCCGGCACTTCCATCCGATCCACCTTTGGCAAAAGGAGAAAAATGCTCCAAATCTGTCTGATGCATTAACTTAGGTCCCAAATAGACCTGATACAAGCGCCCATTCGGAGCCTGACGATAAATCAAATCCGTCTTATCTGTCGAGATACGGATAACTTCTCCAGTTGATTCAGCCCTTACGGCAATATTCCAACCAGATATAAGCAAAATAAAAAGGATCAAATACTTTTTCATGATACGACCGGTAAATATTATAATTGATACCGACAAAGGTAGATAAAAAATCCCATAGCCAAAGAGCTTAAGGAGGCATCTTTTGAGATTCTACGTTCATCATTCACAAAGTTACCTTGTATAAAACATCTATATATCCATCAAAGATTGAAAAACAAAAAACGAGTGTGAAGATTTTTTCGTACTTTTGCCCTATAAAATCCTAACAATGCGAAAAATTCATTTGATTTCAATCACGGATCCCCTGGTTTTAGAGCTAGCCCATGCTATCCACGACAAAGGATATGAGGTCAGTGTCTCCGGTACCGAAGTTTCTTCGGAACTGGAAGAAGAGTTGGAACAGGATGAAATTACCTGCTTTGGTAACGGATGGTTCCCGGAGAAATTGGCAAAGAATACATATTCGGTGGTACTAGGGAGTAAAGTAACACAAGATAATCCGGAATTTCAGCGCGCGAAAGAGTTGGGGCTGTTAATCCAATCAATACCGGAATTCATATATCAGCGCACAAAGTCAAAAACAAGAGTGGTCATTGCCGGAAGTCGGGGGCGAAAGATCATCATCGCTATGATAGCAGCTGCACTGCGTAAGCAAAAAATGGCTTTCGACTATGCTACTACCAGCGAAATACCGGGTTTAGACAAACATCTGCATTTCAGTTATGAAGCTCGTATCGCTCTTATTGAAGGAGATGAACACATCACGTCGGTAATCGAGAAACGCTCTCAATTGGAATTTTATCGTCCGCATATCGCCATCATGACGAACTTGAATTGGGATTCGTCTCAAGATCATGACTCTCCGGAAGCATATATGTCCACTTACCGTTGTTTTTCCACTTCTATTGAACGAGAAGGGAAATTAATTTACTACGGAGGTGACCCGGTCATTGGAGAGTTAGTCCAGGATATCCGGAATGACATCACGGCAATCCCGTTTGAAGGACATCCGATCGTTGAAGAAGAAGGGCAGGTTTATCTGGACACCCGGTATGGAAAATATCCCATCCGAATATTAAATCATCATTTTCTGATCAACATCAATGCTGCCCGTCTGGCATGCCGGCAACTGGGTATCAAAGATGCTGATTTCTATCAGGCTGTATCAGAGTTTACTTTAGCATTATCACTATGATTATTGCCAGACAAAAAAGAAAAGAAAATATATGCGAATACTTGCTGTACATGTGGCAAGTAGAAGATTTGATCCGTGCCAATCATTTTGATATGGACGAAATACGGGATAAGGTCATTGCCCGTTATAACCAGCCGGACGAAGTGAAAGAAGAAATAGCCCGCTGGTATGAAGAACTGATTGAAATGATGCGAAGCGAAGGTGTCAAAGAATCTGGTCACATTCAATTGAACAAGAATGTTATCATAACGCTGACGGATCTGCATTTGCGTCTCCTGAAATCTCCGAAAGAAATGATTTATGGAGCAGCCTATTACAAAACGCTTCCTTATATCGTACAGTTGCGTGCCAAGTCAGGCGGAAACGACATTCCGGAACTGGAAACATGCTTTACTGCCGTATATGGATATCTGATGCTACGGATGCAGGGAAAGGAAATCAGCGCTGAGACATTGGATGGGATAAAACAAATCAGTTCATTCCTCGCTTTGCTGGCAGAGAAATACAGAGCTGATATGAACGGAGAACTTGAATTAGAAGATGAATAAAGATATGAAAACAGTATTGGTTACCGGAGCAAACGGACAATTGGGAACCTCTATCCGTTGTCTTTCCGGAGCATATAACCGCTTTCAGTTTCTCTTTACAGATGTAGATACATTAGATATTTGTAAAGAAGAAAGTGTGGACGCCTTTATCCAAACGCATCCGGTAGATTACATCCTGAACTGTGCTGCTTATACTGCAGTTGACAAGGCTGAAGAGAACCTGGAACTTTGTGAACAGATCAACCGGGATGCGGTAGCCAACCTGGCTCGGGCCGCCCAAAAGTGCCAGGCAAAAGTTATTCATGTATCAACCGATTATGTATTCGACGGTACATCTTGTATTCCTTACCGGGAAACAGACACGACAAATCCCCAATCGGTATATGGCTCTACCAAAAGAGCCGGAGAAGAGGTTCTGCAGGAGATTTGCCCGGATGCCGTCATTGTCCGGACAGCCTGGTTATATTCCGAGTACGGAAATAATTTTGTCAAGACCATGCTTCGTTTGGGAGCTGAACGTGAGGAGATCCGGGTAGTATTTGATCAGGTGGGAAGTCCTACTTACGCAACCGACTTGGCCATTGCCTTATTATCCATCCTGGAACAAGCCGAACAAGGACAATATCAACCGGAAATCTATCACTTCTCGGATGAAGGTGTTTGTAGCTGGTACGATTTTACAGTCAAGATCATCTCGCTGGCTGGTCTGAAGGCCCGGGTAGTCCCGATCGAATCGAAAGATTATCCAACGAAAGCTGTTCGTCCGCATTTCAGCGTACTGAACAAACAGAAAATCAAATCTTCCTATGGCTTAACAATTCCTCACTGGGAAGAAAGCCTTCGGAAATGTATGGAAAATATGAATGTAATCAAGAAATAAGAAGCACAAAAAGAAATGGGTCAATACTCCGAAGAAATTGAAAGAAGAAGAACATTTGCGATTATCAGTCACCCGGATGCCGGTAAGACAACCCTGACCGAGAAGCTGTTGCTTTTCGGAGGTGCCATTCATGTGGCAGGGGCAGTAAAATCGAACAAGATCAAAAAGACGGCAACGTCCGACTGGATGGAAATCGAGAAACAGCGTGGTATCTCTGTTGCTACCTCTGTCATGGCATTCGATTATGCCGACCATAAGATTAACATTCTGGATACACCGGGTCACCAGGATTTCGCCGAGGATACATTCCGAACACTGACAGCCGTAGATAGTGTCATCATCGTGATTGACGTAGCGAAAGGTGTCGAGGCTCAGACGCGTAAACTGATGGAAGTATGCCGTATGCGGAAAACTCCGGTGATCGTGTTTGTCAACAAAATGGACCGCGACGGTAAAGATCCTTTTGATCTGCTTGATGAAATCGAGGAAGAACTGCATATCAAGGTCCGTCCATTGAGTTGGCCGATCGATATGGGACAGCGTTTCCGCGGAGTGTATAACATTTACGAACAGAAGCTGAACTTATATACGCCCAGTAAGCAATACGTAACCGAGAATGTCGAATTCAAAGATATCAACAGTCCGGAGCTGGAAAATTACATTGATCCGGCACAGGCAGAGAAATTACGTATGGATCTGGAACTGGTGGAAGGAGTTTATCCGGAATTTGACGTAAACACCTATCTTTCTGGCGATATCGCTCCTGTTTTCTTTGGTTCCGCACTGAATAACTTCGGCGTGAAAGAATTGCTGGATTGCTTCATTCAGATAGCTCCGTCTCCTCGTCCGGTACAAGCTATCGAACGGGTGGTAGATCCTAATGAGGAAGCTTTCACTGGATTCGTATTCAAAATCCATGCCAACATGGACCCCAACCACCGCAGTTGTATTGCCTTTGTCAAGATCTGCTCCGGTAAATTCGAACGGAATGTCAACTACAAGCACGTCCGTTTCGGAAAGATGATGCGTTTCAGCAGTCCGACAGCATTCATGGCACAAAAGAAAGAGGTAGTGGACGAAGCATATGCCGGTGATATAATTGGTCTTCCGGATACCGGTAACTTTAAGATTGGTGATACCCTGACTGCCGGAGAAGACCTACATTTCAAAGGTCTGCCCAGCTTCTCGCCGGAAATGTTCAAATACATTGAAAATGCAGATCCGATGAAAGCCAAACAGCTGAACAAAGGAATCGAACAACTGATGGACGAAGGTGTTGCCCAGTTGTTTACCAACCAGTTCAACGGCCGGAAGATTATCGGTACTGTAGGACAGCTGCAATTCGAGGTAATCCAATATCGTCTGTTACACGAATACGGAGCACAATGCCGCTGGGAACCTATCAGTCTGTATAAAGCCTGTTGGATTGAAAGTGACAACGCTGCCATGTTAGAGAACTTTAAGAAGCGTAAAGCCCAATATATGGCTTTGGATAAAGAAGGGCGTGATGTTTATCTGGCCGATTCTAATTATGTCTTGATGATGGCACAACAAGACTTTCCGGATATCAAATTCCATTTCACTTCAGAGTTTTAACGACGCATGAAACAGATAACATTAGTAGCGATAAGCCTGTTGGCACTTCTATTGGGAAGCTGCCAGCAGGTTTCTCAGTCTTATTACACATATAGCGGTCGGTTGCATACTCCGTATCATATCAAGTATCAATATGACAAGCCGCTCGACAATGAAATCAAGGCAGAACTGGATCGTTTTTATTATCTCTTCAATGCCTTTGATTCCACCTCTATTGTCTCTCAGATCAACCGGAATCAACTGACTCAGATAGAAGACAGTACTTTCCGTTCGCTTTTCCGTACAGCCATGTTGGTCTCTGCCTATACGAACGGAGCCTACGATATAACCTGTGCCCCGTTGATCAACCTTTGGGGATTCGGTTTCAGCAAACAGGACAGTATTACTCCACAACATATCGACAGCATCAAACAGTTTGTCGGTTATCAGAAAGTTCAGCTTAAAGGCAAGGAGATCGTAAAGGAAGATCCTCGTTTAATTCTGAATTGTTCTTCGCTGGCCGATGGAACAGTATGCGACATGATTGCCGATCTGTTCGACAAAAAAGGTATTCAGAACTACATGATTGAATTTGGAGGCGAGATCGTTACCAAAGGAATCAATCAGCGGGGTGAATACTGGAAACTGGGAATTACCCGTCCGGTGGACGACAGCACAGGCCTGAGTCAGGACTTACAGGCAACAATTCATCTGTGGCCCAAAGGACAAACGGCCGAAACAGCCCGTAACAACGGACGCCGGGGTATGGCTACATCAGGCAATTACCGGAACTTCTACATCAAAGACGGAAAGAAATATGCCCATACCATTGATCCTCGGGAAGGATGTCCAGTACAAAGGGATGTGTTAAGTGCGACAGTAATTGCTCCAACAGCGATGTTGGCTGATGCCTGTGCTACGGCTTGCATGGTTTTAGGTTCAAAAGGAGCTGAAGAATTGAAACAGAAATTGCCCGAAATCGAATATTTTCTGATCTGTTCAGGCGATTCTACCGGATACAACATCATGGAATCGTCCGGTTTTTCGAAGTATTTGATTTCCATGAATCCATAATCGAAAAATAACCCGGTATGGATCCTCAACACAAAAGAGACGAATACCGGGTTATATATATTCCATGCGGAATTAAGACCAGATTATGGTTCCATCTTCAGAAGCTCCAAGACTTCATACACACCATCATATTCAGCCGCAAAACCTTCATCCGATTTACCCAAATACTTGACCTTCATCTCTACCCGCACAGGTGTATAGTTTTTCATTCCATCAGGAACAACCCGTTCATACTCCTGCTGAACAGTACCGGAACGGTCAATAAACCAATATTCCACCGAATCTCCATCCATAACGAAAGAACGGACTTCATGCCCGATAACTAACTTTCCGGTAACGACAGAGATTGAATCGTCTGTTGTAATCGCCTCTTCAGTCAATACATCTTTTACTGGATAATCAAGACCTTGTACAGTTTTCCCTTGTTCCCGATTTGTACAGGCTATGCAGGTGGCGAATATCACCATCCATCCAAAACTTTTCTTTACCATAACACACACTCTCCTTTTTAATAAACATTTGTCTAGCCGGCATAGCAGATAAATAAATACTTTCTCTCTTTGCTTTCATTATAATGAACAATTACAAATATAGAAAAATATTTTATCGCGACCTTTACTTCCATAGAAAATTACAGGTAAATGAAAAAAGGTGCGATAAATCCTCATCGAAAAGGAGTTTATCGCACCTAGCTACATTTATCTGACCAGATGAACTACTTAATTTCCCAAGTCTCACCACTTCTCAGGAACTGATCCAGTGTGCGGCTTGGCATCTTTTCCTGTACTTCCTTCAACTGTTCGTGAACGGCTTCATCGTATGTAGGAGCGTCCACATCACGAATAATACCCAAAGCTACCGGCATATCACCACCCATCATAGCCAACATCATGTGCAGGGTATTGTCTTTACAGTGGGCATCATGAACCAGCACATCATCCAATGTATAACCATCCTGACCGATAGTAACTGATTTCAGTTTCAGTCCATCCAAAACGATACCTTTATCATTGTTGGCTCCGTAAATCATCTTTTCACCGTGACGCAAGAAGATCGTTCGATCTGCCCGGAATTCCTTATCGGTGATCTGCTTGTGGATACCGTTGTTGAAGATCACACAATTGACCAATACTTCCGTTACAGAAGCTCCTTTATGACGAGCCGAAGCTGCCAGGATCTCTGTCGTATTCTTCAAATCCACATCGATGGCACGGGCAAAGAAGTTACCCCGTGCGCCCAAAGCCAGTTCTGCCGGGATAAACGGATCTTCTACCGTTCCGTAAGGAGAACTCTTGGAAACGAATCCACGATCGGATGTAGGAGAATATTGACCTTTCGTCAGTCCGTAAATCTTATTGTTGAACAAAACGATATTCAAGTCGATATTACGACGTACGGCATGGATGAAGTGGTTACCACCAATTGCCAGACAGTCGCCATCACCGGTAATCAACCATACGCTCAAGTCCGGACGAGCCGTCTTAACACCTGTAGCGATTGCCGCTCCACGACCGTGAATGGTATGGAAACCATATGTATTCATGTAGTAAGGCAGACGGGATGAACAGCCAATACCTGAGATGACAGCCATATTGTGTGGTGCAACACCTACCTCTGCCATCGCTTTATGTAAACAATTTAATACGGCATGGTCACCACATCCCGGACACCAGCGAACGTACTGATCGCTTTTATAATCTTTCGGTTGATATTTTATTTCTTCTGTTGCCATTATCTTATGCCTCCAATATTTTAGTAAATTCTTCTACCAGACGAGATACAATGAACGGCTGACCTTTGATACGGTCGAACTTATACGGATTGAAATCGTCTACTTTACTTCTCAGATAGTTGGCAAACTGTCCGTTGTTCTGCTCAGCTACCACGACTTTCTTATACTTCTTCAATACCTCAGCTGTATTCTTCGGCAGCGGATTGATAAACTTGAAGTGTGCCAATGCCACTTTCTTGCCTTGCTCTTGCATCGTTTCCATGGCTTCATACAAATGACCATATGTTCCGCCCCAGCCCACGATCAGCAGATCAGCATCCTCATCTCCTACAACTTCCAGTTCAGGGATATAATCAGCGATCTTATCGATCTTAGCCTGACGTGCCTTCACCATACGCTGGTGGTTCTGTGGATCTGTAGAAATGGCACTTGTGTCATAGTCTTTTTCCAGACCGCCCAGACGATGGGTAAATCCTTCTGTACCTGGGATAGCCCAATAACGAACCAAGCTTTCCGGATCGCGGCGATAAGGTTTCCATGGCTTATCTTCGTGATAGTTGGTAATATAATTCGGTTTGATTTCCGGATATTTATCCAATTCCGGCAAACGCCATGCAGAAGAACCGTTGGCAATAAAGGCATCTGTCAGCAAGATAACCGGTGTCATGTGTTCAACAGCCAGCTTTCCTGCCCAGAATGCAGCATCGAAACAGTCGGTCGGTGTACAAGCCGCCAAAACAACAGCCGGACATTCACCGTTACGTCCATACAATGCCTGCATCAAGTCGGTCTGTTCTGACTTAGTCGGCATACCCGTTGACGGACCACCACGCTGTACATCAATTACAACCAGAGGTACTTCTGCTATCACTGCCAGACCAATTGCCTCACTCTTCAAGGCCAAACCCGGACCTGAGGTAGAAGTTGCAGCCAAGCAACCGGCAAAGCTGGCTCCGATAGCCGTACAAACACCGGCGATCTCATCTTCTGCCTGTACCGTAATTACACCTAAATCCTTACGTTTGGATAATTCATGCAAAATATCCGTAGCCGGAGTGATCGGATAACTACCCAAGAAAAGACGTAACCCGGCTTTTTCTGCAGCAGCAATCAATCCGTATGAAGTAGCCTTGTTTCCATTGACATCCATATATGTACCCGGAAGCGCTTTCTTGCTTTCAATACGATAGGTTGAAACACTGGCGTGGATATTATGTCCGTAGTTGTAACCGTCGGTCAACGCCTTGATATTAGCCTGGGCAATCACCGGTTTCTTAGCGAACTTGTTCTGAAGCATGTGCATAGCTTCGTCGAGTGGGCGCTCGAACAACCAGCATACCAGACCCAAAGCGAACATATTCTTGCAGCGCAATGCTGATTTATTGTCTAAACCGAAATCAGTCAGGCCATCACGCACCATGGTAGAAATAGGTGCTGCCACTACCTGTACTTGAGTCAATCCTAATTCTTTAAACGGATCATCGGTCGTGTAAAGGGCTTTTTCCAGGTCACTTTTCTGGAACGAATCCGTATCAATCAAGACAATGGCGTTAGGTTTGATGTGCTTCACATTAACCTTCAAAGCTGCCGGATTCATCGCAACCAATACGTCAGCTTTCTCACCAGGGGTAAAGATTTTCTTAGATCCCAAATGTACCTGGAACCCAGAAACACCGCTCAATGTTCCTTGCGGAGCTCTCACTTCTGCCGGATAATCGGGGAATGTAGAGATTTCATTTCCGAATACAGCCGACAGATTTGAAAAGATAGTACCTGTCAACTGCATTCCGTCTCCTGAATCACCAGAGAAACGTACCACTACCTTTTCTAATGTCGTTACTTTTGTTTGTTCTGTCATGATATTTTTCACTTAATCGCTGTTATCAATTAAAGACCTACAAAGAAAATAAGAAAGAATGAAATTTCCTAAAAAGCGGTCAAATAGATATCAATATTATTTGATCGGAGATTAAAATGATTGGATATGTAATCATTTACCGGCTTTCCGGAATATAGATAAATTCCCTGTTTGACTCCGGGATGATACTGGATCAAGGCCTTCAGACTTCCCATATCTCCTATTTCCGTCAGCAAGGGAACAAGCAGATTGCTGAATGCCATCGACGCAGTCCGGGCAACATAGTTACTGATAAAGGGCTTGCAGAAATGCAAGACTCCGTGTTGCTCAAAGATTTCCGGATCAACAGCCGACAAACAGCAGGTTGTTTCAAAACAACCACCCTGATTCATCCTGAGGTCAATGATCAAAGCTCCTTTCTTCATGGTCTCGATCAATCCTTCTGCTATCACATAGCGGTGTTGCGGATGGTCGTTGTGCAATGCCCCGATCACAACATCGGCACTCTGAAAAGCATTCCTCAACACATTCGGATGAAAATTAGAGGTAAACAGGGAAGCCCCTAACGTACGCTGAATCTGACGTAAGCGCTGGATATTATTGTCGAACACTTTCACCGACGCACCTAATGCCAGAGCAGCCCGAGCCGCATTAGTTCCGGCATTTCCGGCTCCGATAATGACAACCTCAGTGGGCGACACACCAGCAACACCTCCCAACAAGATACCCTTGCCTCCATGATTATTACTCAACAGATCGGATGCAATACTGATCGATGCATAGCCTTCAATTTCGGCCATGGCACTCATGATGGGCTGATAGAGCAGCTTTTCATCTTTCAGAAAATCGTATGCCAAGGCCGTAATCCGTTTATTCATCAGTACCTGATAAGTTTCTGCTGTCAATTGCCGGAGCGGAACAAACGAAAAGACACTGCTCCGTGGACGCATCAAAAGGGCTTCTTCGGGCAATAAAGGTAGGATTTTGACGATCAGATCAGCCTGAAAGATTTCTGCGGGTGTCGCTACAATCTCTGCTCCCGCTTCCGAATAATGGTTGTCTGAATAATTGATTCCCAATCCGGCTCCACTTTCTACATAAACGTGATGACCATAGCTTGTCAGAATCTCTACTGATTCGGGCGTGAGGGCTACTCGTTTTTCTCCCCGGTTCCGTTCTTTGGGAACCCCAATGACCAGCGTATGCTTCATTTTACCCAATTCCTGTAATAATTCCTGGGGAATGTAGAATTGTTGCGATGGGTTGCCTGTTGTGTTTTTCATATCCAACGGATTTATAATAATTCCACCAATTTATCGGTGACTGTCTGTATATCCTGCTCTGTCATCATCTGTTCGGCATCAAAGACAACCTGTGCTTGCTCATAGAAAGGACGACGGTTCTCCAGGCTGTCAGCAATAAACTGCTTCAGTTCTTCACCGCTCCGGTTCTGGAGGACCGGACGGGTTTGCTTGCAGACTTCCAACCGGTTGGCAAGCTCATCGACTGACACTTTCAGATAGACGGTTGTTCCTGCCTCGTTCATAAACTCCATGTTGTCGAAGAAGCAAGGAGTTCCACCACCGGTCGATACCAATACATCTTCGAATGAGGCAACTTCGTGCAGCATCCGCCGTTCTATATCGCGGAATGCATCTTCACCTCTTTCTGCAAACAGCTGGCGTATTTCTTTATGATAACGCCCTTCGATATAGTAGTCCAGGTCAATAAATGAGAGATTCAGCTGCTTCGACAGCTTCTTCCCGACTGTTGTCTTGCCGGCTCCCATATATCCCATTAGAAAAATACGTTTCATTTTTTTATCCTTTGAATTTATGCAAAAATAGATTTTTTTTTCCAATAGCCTCCAAGTTTATCCTCCCGAATTTGACAAACCAACCGATGAAGGTTGTTATACGTTTGTGTATCTTGAAAAAAATCATTAACATTGCAGCCAAACGATAGCTGTAATGGGGAAAACGCGGAAATATTATGTGGTCTGGCAAGGTCTACATCCGGGTGTGTACAACAACTGGGAAGACTGTAAAGAACAGGTAGAAGGACAGCCGGGTGCCAAATACAAGGCCTTTGAAAGTCGGGAGGCTGCCGAAGAAGCATTTGCCAATGGATACGAGAGTTATATCCAAAAGAATCCGACTCCGAAGATGGTCTTTGAAAAGATGATGAAGGAGAAAACTCCGCTCATCGGACGGCCTATCAACAATAGTCTTGCCGTGGATGCCGCCTGTAGCGGGAATCCGGGAGACATGGAATACCGCGGTGTCTATACGGCTACCGGGCAGGAAATTTTCCGGGTCGGCCCGATGCCGAAAGGGACAAACAACGTAGGTGAATTTCTGGCCCTCGTCCACGGATTGGCTTTGCTCAAACAAAGAAATTGTACCATCCCGATCTATTCGGACAGCCGGAACGCGATCTCTTGGGTAAAGAACAAGAAATGCAAGACCTTGCTGGAACGTTTGCCCGAAAACGAACCGATATTCGATCTGATTGCCCGCGCCGAAAAATGGCTACAGGAAAATACATATACAACCCCTATCCACAAATGGGAAACGTCTGCCTGGGGAGAAATCCCTGCCGACTTCGGAAGAAAGTAAAAGTGCTTAGTTGCGAAGACCTCATTCGAGCATAAGCGAAAGCAGCCTTCGCTTATCGCCGAAGACATCGTTCGCTTATCGCCGAAGACACCTTTTGCGCATAACCGAAGACATCGTTCGCCTATAACCGAAGACATCGTTCGCAAATTAATAATTCGTCGATTGTCGTCCGTTATCCATTAATAAAAATCCCCGCTATCCGAAATAGAATAGCAGGGATTTCCTCTTTTTGAGATTCTACGTTTACCTTTCGCAAGGTTACTGGTAGAACATAAACTTTATATTACACTATTATTAATACTAACGCCACCTGTTCGCCTTCGCAGGGTACTTGGCCTTTTCCTCAGTTCTTCGCCCTGAAAGACGAAGCTTTGGATGGCTTGCGTGGACTATTAACTTTTTTCTATTAATCTATTTATTTTCCACTTTCTCCTTCACAGGATACTCTTTCATCCGGTAATACCGGTGGTGGAACTATTAATTTTATGTTTTTATCAGAGAGACGCGGCACGCCACGTCTCTACTGATTTTATAATTGTCAATTATCAATCGTCAATTGTCAATTATTTTACTACTACCTTGAAGCTTTCGCCGTCAACTGATACAACTACGATACCAGCCGGAGCAGCGATTGTAGCGTTGTCTGAAGAAACTACTTCGTTAGCTACTACCTTACCAAGGATTGTAGATACGATTACGTTCTTACCTTCAGCACCCTTAACAACTACGGCACCGTCAACACCTGCAACTACTACGTTACCAGCTGTAATGTTTTCGTTAGCGGTAGCGTCTTGAGTCTGTCCCTTGTTAACATTCAAAATCTGAGCCTGATTAATTAATTCAGACATTGAAGAAGAAGAACCTATCATAGTGTGATCACCATTGAAATTGTACGGCTGAGCCAATACTGGAACTCCATTTTCAATTCTCAACCAAGAAGCCTGATTGAATGTACCGATAGCACCTTCCATATTACCTTCTTCATCACGTCCCTGAGATTCCAACAATACATCGATATGGTCATCATCTGTATAGCGCAAAGAGAATGCATAATTCTGATGTTTACCATTCAATACATTCCAGTCAATTTGTTTAGCTTCCATTGCCTTGTTCAACTTAACAGGATCGATCACATCTTTACGATCACCTACTTCAGTTAACAGATCAGCCAATTTGATATCTTTATGTAATACCAACAGATATTCACCCTTCGGAAGTTTCACAAATTCTTCTTTCTTCAGAGTTTCGTTATAAACATAACCCTTCCAAGCAGCAGATCCCTCAGCATTGTAAGCATCTTCATCGATAACAGCGTGGATACCTTCTACGAAGCCTAAGCGAGTCATATTTGCATAAGCGAACTTAGCAGCCATATCCTTCTTATCAATATCTTCTGTGTATTTGAACACAGAGTCGTTCAAGTTAACCAATACTCGGCCTGATACATAACCATTATAGAATGTATGGTGAGTCTTGTCTCTATCAGCATCTTCCACACTAAAGTATCCGTGTTCGTTAGTTACGCACCAGCGACCATCTTTGATTGAGTCATTTTCAACAAAGAACAAGTACTGCGGCATACGTGGATTAGAAGAAACTACAGAATCAGCATAGAATTCAGTATTAACATTCTTACCTACCGGTTTGATACCTTCTGCAGTCATACCCAAGAATGAACATACTTCTGTTACAGGTCTTGTTTCACCTTTGTTTACACTCTGGTTGTGACCATCTTCAAACAGATTTTCAACTGCTGCACCACGTGTACGGAAGAATTCGATGGTTGAATTCATCTTACCGTTTGTAACATCTGTACCAATCGGCATATACAATGGACGAGGATCATTTACAAATACAAATGCATCATTTCTTGTTTCCGGATTAACATCCAATGAATGATGATTTGTCTTTGCTTCTTCCGTTACACCCATCTGCATATATCCATTTTCATAGAACTTACGTTCGGTATAACCAACAATCTCATGCAAGTTTACGCCCTTTGCAATATCAGAGACTGCTACCTTTGCCTGATTGTTACCAGCATCCCAGCCAGACCAACCCTCATTGAAACGAGCCATAGCTGTCCAGTCGATCATCTGAACCGGAACATAAGCATCTTCTCCTGATTTAGTAATCTGGTCTACCTTGAAGTAGAATACTCCCATCTGTACATTTTCACCATCAACGTCTTTCAAATGTGAAGACTGGAAGAAAATATTGTTAGTACCATCATTTTTAGCTGTCAGATAATTCCAATTGTTGTCGATCAGGTTTTTGTCGCGAACTTTCAGTACATAAGCCTGTCTCTTCAATTGTGGTAACTGAGTATATTTACCACCCCATTTACCAGCATAACCAAAGCTGTCTTCCAACACATTACCCTTTTCGTCATAACCGGTAGTTATTTCGAAATCTTTTGCCTTTTCATCAGAAACAACCAAATAACCCTTGTCGTCTATCCGCAAGAAACGATCATTCTGCATACCATCGATAAAGTCAGCAGTTGAATACTGGATAGCCCAAGTTTCATAAGATAATGCGGTTTCATCAAACTTCCTATAACCTAAATCAGCATTTTTAAGAGCATCTTCATCTTTTACAGACTCAATCAACAATGTATCACCGCATGAGAAATAATAATGTGCATCAGCTGCAGGATTAAACTTACCCTGACCGTCTGCTATATTCTTTCCTCCTCGATTATATTCTTTTTCTGAATGGTTGATAAAGTAATATTTTCCATCTGAAGTCTTATATAACTGACCATGGAATGAATAATTCTCAGATCCAGAACCGTCAGCCTTAGGCTTACCATATTCACGGTTTGTAATCGTCACATACGGTGTTGCATCGTTTCCTCTACCACATGTGTCTTGTTCAATTACCCATTGTGTAGCCGGCATGTGATCATAATTCTGGTACGCTGTAAACGCATCATACATCAAACGACCGGCCAAGTTCATTACCAGATATTTTTTATTTGTACGCTTTGAGTTATGGTTATCTTTATTGACAGAAATCTGGATGTAATACAAACCATCTTTTACCGTAGCACGAGTCATGTGTGTATATTCATGATCGAACTGTACTTTCAATCCATGAGTTGATTCGAAGTTAGTAACAACCGGCTTTCCTAATTTAGGTAATTGTTTTCCATAAAAATCATCACCGTAATTCTTAATAGAAGTACCTACAGTCAGTACATTACCTCCATCATACGAACCACCCATATTCATAACAGTCAAAGCAACTGGAATATTCTCATCTTTGTCAACACCATTATCTGATGAGCTTCCCACTTTTGATGCAGCTTTTCCTTCATTAACAGAGTTATAAAAAGCCGAAGAAGGAGCACTTGCTAACGCTGTATTTTCCCACTTGTTACCATTATTGATATCCTGTGTACCAACGATAGAAGCATTCAACGGTTCAAATACCAAACTGTCAACTGTTGGATAATAACTTACTTTCCACAAATAACGAGCTGTTAATGCTTCAACAGAAGCACCAAGGGGCGCAAGAGGAGCAAACGCACCATCACGTTTTGTAGTCGTAGCATCTTTTTTATCTCCGTAAAGACCTTCATATTTACCATCCTTAATTTCACCATTGTAGTTAATCTGTGCCAAGTCAGTTCCTGCGGCTTCTACTGTTCCAAAGAATTCATCCTTAACTACTAAACCACGATGATTACCTGTTGAAGGAATGTTTTCATAACGATCATTCGGCATAACAGCAAGATACTTATTATACAAGGTTCCTTCAACATCCTTATATTGTTTAGCTAAGTAGATGTTATAACCGGCATATTTAGTAGTAGAAGTAATAGCTAAACCAGTGTATTTGTCAATAGAAGCATCATGAGCCTTGTAGCCAGCTTTGAACAAATCGTTATTGATCTTGATTTCATTGCCATCTTTGTCTTTCAAGCCATTCTTAAAGAAGGCTGAGTCTCTCTCTGCATAATGAGCAGCATTCATCCAAGAACCATCTGCATCAATCATTGAATTAATATCTGCAGCACTCAAAACACGAACACCGGCATTACGAACTGTCAATGAAAGGATGTTATAATCACGAGCAATTTGTGTTTCTTCTCTACCACCAGCCAAGTCTGCATCGGCAATTACAGATACAACATTGTCTCCATCTTGTGCTAAACCAATGATTTTGTTTTTCTCATGGTTATACACGTATAACTTCATTGCACCAAAAGCTTTCCCATCGGCTGCTTTAGCCTTCGTGTACCAACGCCATTCAGAAACATCGCTCTTATTGATTTTACTGTTAGGAGCTGCTGGAACTGTTAATTCGCTATTTGAATTAAGTTGACCAACCTCTGTAATCTTAGTAGCTTCTGCACAGTTATAAGACAAAGTAAAACCTGTTTCTTTGTTTGTAAACTTATAGATGTCAGAACCATCGGTAGTGGTAGTAACATCAATTCTCCACAAAGAAGAATTCAAAGAAGGATTACCTGTCATTCTATCTGTAGTAGGAGTCCCTGAAATTGACGTTAACTGGCTCTGTTTAACCACCTTTAAAGAGAGTTCACCTGTTTCGTAATTACGAACCTGAGCTAACACATACTGTTCGGAAGAACCATCGAAAGTAGGAGTTGTAACTTCCAACTGATACCACTTGCCTGCTTCAATCTTGTTTACTCGATAATCATTGTAATTAAATTTAGTAAGATCGGCAGACTCTCTATCAAATGCATCTGCAGTAGTCAACTGAGTACGGAAAGCTGTCTCACCATTCACAGGTCCATTTAAGGAATGGGATACACCATACTTATCTCCTACCACCTGCGCATTTGCAGAGAATGAACCCGCCAATAAGGCTAAGGCCATCAAAGTAGAAAACTTTTTGTTCATAATAAATAAATTAATTGTTAATAAAATAGAGTTAAATTCCAACAACTAATTTTACGAAGGAGTTGATACAACTCCCGCGAATGATTATGAACGGGCATAAAAAAACGCGGGCTAGTTGTCTATTATTTTCATTGAGGCATCTGGAAATTCGCCCGTCTAACAATAATAGAACAACAGCCCGCGCTTATACGATATTATACAACTTACCTGATAAAGTAAGCCTACATATACGTAGTCAGCGCAAGCATTTACTGTCCATTATTCCGTTAGACTAAAAATTTTCCAGATTTTCAATGAAGGAATAATCTTCGTAAAATGCTTACATAATATGTATGAAACCGCACCTTGCGAACCGCTGTCCGCTACGGAATCACTGCAAAGATAAGTAGGTTTTCTGAATCAACAAGAAAAAACATGTATTATTTTCCAAAATATATGGATTATAGGACGAAACAAGGTTGTTTCATGTATGTAATCCCCATTTCCCTGAATAAGCCTCTATAACAGTAATCTCTATCAAGAGATAGAAGTCATATCTCATTGGAGGCGCAGCACGCTGCACCTCTACTCACATTCCTTTTATAAATTCTCAATTTCCTCGTCAGATAAACCCGTACATAATTTGATTTGCTCAAAAGAAATACCGTTCTGTTTCATCAGGCGGGCGGTTTTAAGAACGCCTCTCTCTTCACCAATTGCTATACCTTCTTCTCTTCCTTCTTTTCGTCCTTCTTCTTTCCCTTCTCTCCTTGCCGTCGTAACAACATTCTCATTATCCCGGTATATTTTCAGAGCAGCCTCGTATTCTGCCCGTTCCTTCTTGTTCATATTGGCGATACGTGCCAACTCTTCCAAGCGAGCGAACAAGGCTTTCTGACCTTTGAATGATAAATGTTCCAACTGTTCCATATGTTTCAAATTATATAACCAGTAATCTAATGGGGTTTCACATTCTGCTTCCGTTTTGTTGAATAAGGGGAATTCGATAAAGATTTCCCGAAAGATTTTCTTCAAAACAAGCCTTGCGACAGTAGAGGCGCAGCGTGCTGCGCCTCCAGCAGTCATTGTATCCGATAAGTGACGGAAAAATATAGAACAACATTATATTAACCCGATATTAAAAAGATTTGTTCCTCCATTTTTCCGCCATTATTTCCTATCCAGTTAGCCGGAGGCGCAGCACGCTACGCCTCTACTATCTTCCTTTCAATCCACAAACGGATTGATAAATACACTCTTTTTCATAGAAAGGTTCTTTAAATGTTTTGTCCCAATAGCAGGATATGCAAATTTAGGAATAAATAAAGAATGAGCAAGTAAAAGCAAGAATTCATTTTCTTAAAAACAACCTGATTTTGAGTATCTCTAAAAGCCGGCGTCTTTTCATCAAAAGCCGGCGTAAATTGATAAATTCCCGGCGTGTTTTGATAAAAAGGTAGGCATGAATTTTGGAAAAGATTCCGACCTTTTTCTGCATCGTAAACAAGGCATCAACAACCTTCATTGGATTGATTTCCGAATCTCGTTTATATCCGGCAAGATTTTCTACCTTATTATATAATATACCCCCTATCCGATTTTCTTTTACACCCTTCACACACGCCCCTATTTAGCTCATATTCTGCTATTTCCTGTGAAGGGTGTGAAGACACCTCCTTTACACCTGCTGGAGGCGTTGTACACCGCACCTCTACTCATATTCCTTTTATAAATTCTCGATTTCTTCGTCAGATAAGCCCGTACATTGCTTAATGAATTCAACGGAAGCTCCGTTCTGTTTCATCTGACGGGCGGTTATTAATATACCTTCTACTCGGCCTTTTTCCAAACCTCGCTTTTCACCAATTTCGATTCCTTCTCTTCTTGCTGTCGTAACAGCATAGTCCATAACATTCTCATTGTCTCGGTATATTTTCAGGGCAGCCTCGTATTCTGCTCGTTCCTTCTTGTTCATATTGGCGATGCGTGCCAACTCTTCCAAGCGAGCGAACAAGGCTTTCTGACCTTTGAATGATAAATGTTCCAACTGTTCCATATGTTTCAAATTATATAACCAGTAATCCAACGGCGTCTTACATTCTGCTTCCGTTTTGTTGAACAACGGAAACTCGATAAAAATCTCTCGGAAGTTACGCCCTTTCTGTTCACCCGTATCACGGTCGGCTATCACCAGATCGGTACGGACTTTATCCGTCTCGCCCGACTTGAAATTCAATAGGAAAATTCCATAAACCGGTACAAGATTAAACTTCCACGATGCACCTTTCTTACCTTGCGAGGCGATCGTGCGACAAAGATAATACAATGCCCGTTCATAAAAATAATCCTGACGGGCATTTTGTATAACAGTTATCGCTTTATTTTGACAGTCTCTGTTTGTGTACCGGAAATAATCCGCAAGAAATACATTCCGGCTGACTGAGGTAATGCATATTCGCCTTCTCCTTCCAACAGTCTCACCCGTTTTACCTCTTTTCCAAGCACAGTATATACAATCAATTCTCCTGTTTGGGAGTTCTGTATGTGGATCTTCCCAGCCCGGATAGTATATTGAATTTTACAAGAAGGCTTTATTGCCTGGGTTATCGACGGACTTCCGGGTTCTTTTCCCTGATAAGGAAGCGCCGCATACTGCAAGATCACTGAAGAAGCCGTATCTTCTTTTCTCTGAAAGAGTAATTCTGTATCCTGAACAGCTTTGACAAAAAAAGCTGATCCCGCAGGAATCGCATAATCACTGTCCATCGGATAGGCTTCATAATCCTGTCCGTTATATAAATAAACATGACCGTCCAAATCTGGGTTGGGAAGGATTTCCTGTAAGGACACAGCCGAAGGATAAGGATTTCCACAGAGAATCCATCCATTATTTGCCTCGTCACCACCTTGCAACGTGTTCGCCTCTAAAGGAACGGACATGGTTTCCCGAAAAGTCAGGGAGTTGTTTGCTAGAGAAGAAAAAGACAAGGTCTGGATATCGGCGGTTTCATCAATAGCCATCAGATATCCTTTTCCCTTTTCCAAAAGGATATCTTCCGGAGAGAACGCATCCGCAGACAGGACCGTCCAATTCCCATCCGAACGATTATTCTCTGCCCTCCTTCTGCCATCGTATGTCTGAATATAAAGAATATTATTAACCGGTTCGGTTGTCACGGTTGAGGCATCGCCCAATTGGAACCGGGCATCAATTCCTGCCAGAGAAACATCGTGTGGGAAAGAGACAAAATACCATTTTCCCTTTTCTGCAAAGGTGTGTAAGGTAGTCATTTGCCGGGTATGCAACACTCCTTCGGGTTGTATCTGGATCTCTTTCTGATTATTAATCAGATGCAAACATTCGGCTGCCTGGTTAATCCGGACATCCGCATCGATCAACGCGATTCGTCGGAGACTCGTATAATCATGCGACCATAAAGAATGATCATGCCAGGTACCTGATTGCTGTAATAAAGAATATTGTTCTATGTTTCCTACCAGGAATAAACTGTCTATGCAGTAATAACCATCACTTGCCGAAGTCGGTTTTGTAACTTTAATTTGAAGCCGGTAGGGAGCAGACCTTCTACCTCTGTAAAAACATTGTCTGCCTGCATATACTTCCCTGAAATACCGGGAGCAGTCATTGCTGATCACCGTGTAGGGATGAGCATCAACTTCCGTATTTCCCGAATAGAAGTAGGTTGTAAAATAGATATCTTCTTCTTTGTTGACATGCTGGAATGCAAAAGGAATATGTATTTCAGCCATTTTCAATGCCGGATAGATCAAGGTATCAATCGTCAATGTACTTCCGGGATAAAGCCGAATCGCCCGACTGTCGGATGCTCCTTGGATGCCTTCCTCCTGTGGATAAAAGAAATCATACTGACCGGAAACCGTATAGTTAATGGAAAGCGGATTGTCTGAATCAAAGCTCTGATATAATACGGTATCTCTGATAATCAGATTTTTCTGCGGATCTTGCACCAACGATTTCCATTGAAGAGGAGAAAGCCACTCGGATTGTGCGCTCATCGGGCTGTTGAAAACCCATTGCACGATAGCTATCAAAATAGCTTGAAAAGGAATATTCTTTTTCATAGTCAATTGATTTTAGTTGTATCATTTGGTGATACCTGATTTATAATTCGCCCTAAAGATAAAGAAAATAATTGAAATGATTATCTTTGTGGCATGAAAGAATTTATCATTAGCGAAGCACAATCAGAAAAAGCCGTTCTGGTAGGATTGATTACACCGCAGCAGAACGAACAGAAGGTAAAGGAATACCTGGATGAACTGGCATTCCTGGCCGATACAGCCGGAGTAGAAGCCGTCAAATGTTTTTATCAGAAACTGGACGGACCGAATTCCGTTACATTCGTTGGTACAGGGAAACTACAGGAAATCAAAGAGTATGTGGTTGAGAATGAAATCGGAACTGTCATATTCGATGATGAGCTTTCTGCCAAGCAGCTCCGAAATATCGAAAAGGAATTGCAGGTGAAGATTCTGGATCGTACCAACCTGATTCTGGATATCTTTGCCCGCCGTGCGCAGACTGCCCATGCCAAAACGCAGGTAGAATTAGCCCAATACCGGTATATGTTACCCCGACTCACCCGTTTGTGGACTCACTTGGAACGTCAGCGCGGAGGTGTTGGTATGCGTGGTCCGGGAGAAACCCAGCTGGAAACAGATAAACGTTTGATTCTAGATAAAATATCCCGGTTGAAGAAGGAACTGGTGGATATCGACAAGCAGAAGAGTGTCCAGCGAAAGAATCGCGGGAAGATGGTGCGCGTCGCGTTGGTGGGTTATACCAACGTCGGGAAATCGACTTTGATGAACCTGTTGAGCAAGAGTGATGTCTTTGCCGAAAACAAACTCTTTGCCACACTGGATACTACCGTCCGGAAAGTCATCATTGAAAACCTGCCGTTTTTGCTTTCAGATACCGTCGGGTTTATCCGTAAGTTGCCCACCGAACTGGTAGAATCGTTTAAATCAACCTTGGATGAGGTTCGGGAAGCCGACTTACTGGTTCATGTGGTAGATATCTCACACCCGACATTCGAAGAGCAGATTGAAGTAGTCAACAAAACACTGGCTGAAATAGATGACCGGGAAAAGCCGATGATCATGGTCTTCAACAAAGTGGATGCTTTCACTTTTGTCCCGAAAGATGAAGATGACCTGACTCCGAGAAAACGGGAGAACATCGATCTGGATGAACTGAAACGTACGTGGATGGCGAAGATGCAGGATAATTGTATCTTTATCTCGGCGAAAGAGAAAACAAATATCGAGGAATTAAAAGCTCTGCTGTATGAACGGGTGAAACAGATTCACATTACCCGTTTCCCGTACAACGACTTCCTTTTCCAACAGTACGAGGAAGAATAAACAGTGAAGGTAAAGTCTTCTATTTTTCAAGTTTAAATGGCGCATATGAGTTTCAGCGAATCTTGTTATCGAATCTTTGAACAGGCCACCGAGGCTTATCATACAACAGATAATATCAATGCCACGGTGCATAATCCGTATCCGGTCAATAGCTTTGAATTCTATTTGTATCTGAAGCATTGGGTGGACGCGGTTCAGTGGCATTTGCTGAATATCATTCATCAACCGGATCAGGAAGCGGGGAAAGTACTGGAGGTCGTCAGTCGCATCGAGAAGATGAATCAAGAGCGTGTGGACCTGGTAGAATTGATCGACAGTTTATTGCAAGACCGGTATAAAGGGGTAAAGCCTTTGCCGCAGGCAACGTTGAATACCGAAAGTCCGGCATGGGCCATCGACCGCTTGTCCATCCTGGAATTGAAGATTTACCATACCCGGAAGGAAACGGAACGGACCGATGCTTCGGATGTTTACCTCGCCCGTTTCCGGAAAAAGCTGGAAATTCTGGAAGAACAGCGAAAAGATTTGTCAACTGCCATTGATCAGTTGTTGCTGGATATCCGGCAAGGTAAAAAACACTTGAAAGTGTATAAACAAATGAAATTATATCGCCCCTGAATCAAAATGAAAACAAATAGGAAATGGTGGGGCCTCATCGTGGCCTTTTTCTGTAGTATATCGGTCTTACAGGCTGATGAATGGTGGGAAAAACGGGAATTTCTAACCTATTCACCCCGTTATTTTGGTCCGAATGCCTTTCCTTTCCCCGAATTGATGGGCGGGAAACTGCCTTCACGCTGGGAGGTGGAAGTCAGAGGCGAATATCACACCATGCCGGGAGACCAGACTCAGGATATCTTTGCCCGCGTTTATATCCCGATTGCGAAAGGGAAAGCCGGTATCATGGCGAACTGGACCATCGCCGAATGGTATAAGACGTCGGAAGCAGTACGCGACGAGCGTTCGGCCGTTGAAACCGAACCTGCCATTCCCTGTCATGGTGATATTGTACTGAATTTCTTCTACCAGGTTCTCCGGAATGAGAAATGGGCCGATATCAGTGTGAGTGCCAACTTAAAGACAGCCAGTGGAAACCGTCTGTGTGATGCCCGTTATACGGATGCCGCCTCTTATTGGTTTGATGTCAACATCGGACGTGACCTCTGGAAGAATCCGGCATACAATTCGTTTGTCCGCATCGAAGGCTTGGCAGGATTTTATTGTTGGATGACCAATCTGGACGATAACCGTCAGAACGACGCCGTATGTTATGGTGGGGCCGTCAGTGGTGCCTGGAAGAATCTTTCAGCCCGCTGTGATCTGGTGGGTTTCCGCGGATACTTGAATAACGGCGACCGTCCGTTGCTTCTTCGCACAAAACTAGAATACGAGATCAAGAAGAATATCATCTCTTTCCGGTATCGCCACGGCTTGCACGATTTCCTATACGACTCTTATTCGCTGGCTTATATCCGGTGTTTTTGACTTTTCTCCTTTCCTAGAATAGGGGTTTTCCGGTATTTCTTGTCTTAGGGATAAAAGAGAACTTTAAAAGACAAGAAATATGAAAAAGAGTTGGATGATTGGAGTGATGTTATTGGGTGCTTTAACAGCCCAAGCACAATGGAAAATTACCCCGGAAGCGGGCTTTAACGTAACGAAATATACAAACTCACCGGCCAAGATAGGATATAAAGTCGGAGCTGCCGTAAGTTACGATTTCGGGGAAAGCGGATTTGCCTTACAAAGCGGATTATATTATGTGCAGAGAGGAAATGGAAGTTATGATTATGCGTCCATGTATGGAAAAAGCATCGATGAGAATGGGAATGAAATTTCAATATATTATTCTATCGACAAAGATGGGAGTTATACTATGTCCTATCCAGCAGGAGGATATTATGCTGGCTATGCTGAAAACAGCCATGTAAATTCAGGACAACCAATAGATTGGCAAGAAGTGACTTTTGTCCATAAGAATGCCTCCCGATATGGATTCGTACAACTACCAGTCTTGGCCCGTTATACCTGGACTGTCAAACCGAACATCCGGATTCATGTGGCTTTAGGTCCTTATATCGCCATTGGAGTAAACGGAAAGAAGTCATTGCACGCAAAAATAATTGATCTGAAAAAATCTTCCGAATCAATATATGTGAATAAATCTAATCCCTTTGACTACGGGAATCGCTTCGACTGGGGCGTAGCTGCTGAAACCGGAGTGGAAATCAACCGTTTCTCTGCCAAGTTCAGTTATGATATGGGATTAAGCGATGATTACGGACGGAACAATATAGGTATTGAATATCACACAGCCAGTTTTACGATAGGTTATTCTTTCTAAGTAGAAAATAATTGTCTAGTCCTAAACAGAGATCTAATCGCTTTAGGACTAGACAAATCATCAGCTTTTATTGTTCGTTCCAATAGCGGAGCCAGCCGTCATATCCATCTTGCAGGTTGTACACCATAAAACCCTTTGCCAGCAATTGCTTCGCTGCGATCCGGCTACGGACACCACCTTTACAGTACACTGCTACCGGCTTGCTTTTATCCAATAGAGAATCGGCCAATGCCAGGAATGAATCTTTCTTGACATCTATATTCTGCGCTGAAGCGATATGGCCTTTGGCATATTCTTCGGCACTTCGTACATCTACCAGTTGTGCTCCGGGATAAGCTGCCCAGCATTGATTGAATGCTGCAGCCGTATAGGTCGTAAAATTCGGATCTTTATCCAAAACTTGCAACGAGTCGGGAATAACAACCGACGAAGCAGCCTTGTTTTGTCCGCTAGCCATGCCGGCAGTACACAGCAAAGTCAATATCATTAGAAACTGTTTCATATCTATCTTTCGTTTAATCAAATTATAAATCTAAACCATCGGTTCTCCTGTTGCCCTTATTAACACACCTGCCTATAAACTCAGGAACATATATTTCCATAATGCAGCCGCATGCAGTGACTGACGAATCTGATCCGTACGCAACAAATCGAGTACTTCTTCCCGCGTAAGCAAATGAATAGAAAGGTCTTCTGTGGCTTCCTGATGCGGAGCGGAAATCGGTTCGACGTCCGTTGCCAGGAAGGTATAAGTCAGATTATTCATCGTACTGGGATTGGCAGACATAACCATAAACGGCGACCAATGGCCATTTCCGTAACCGGTCTCTTCCCATAATTCACGACGGGCCGACTCCAGCGGAGAAGCATCTTCCTTGTCGCAGACACCGGCACACAATTCATAACGAACTTCTTCTATCCCATGGCGATACTGGCGGACGAAGATAAACTTCCGGTCTTTGGTAATGGCTATCGTATTGACCCAGTTCGGATATTCCAGGATGTAATAGTTCGGGATAATATTTCCGTTAGGTAATTGTACCCGGTCTTTCCGGGCTGTCAGCCAGGCATCCCGATAGAGATAAGTTCGGTCCAACACCTTCCACAATCGGCTTTTCTCTTTATAATCTTGTTCCATACACCACTGCTATTTAAAAATTCGACAGCTTAAAAAAGGATCGATAAAAGACAAGAGTTCCGTTTTCAAATCAAATGAGTTTTGAAAACGAAACTCCCGAGTATTGAATTAAAGACAAAGCCTTTTTAGATCCGTTCCAAGACGTGCTTGATCAGTTCCCAGGTATGTGCTACAGACTGGATGCTCACCCGTTCGTCCGGAGAGTGCGGATGTTCCAGATCCGGACCAATAGAGATCATATCCATTTCCGGATAAGCTCCTTGGATAATACCACATTCCAAACCGGCGTGCATCACCTTCACAGCTGCTTCCTTTCCGAATAAGTCGAAGTAGGTTTGTTTCATCAAATCCAGAATCGGCGAATGGATATTGGGTTGCCAACCGTTATAACCGTTGGTTTCTTCCACCTTGGCTCCTGCCAGGGCAAAGATACTTTCCAGACTGGAACAGAGAGCCTCTTTCCGGCTTTCCGATGAGCTTCTCACCAACAGTTTGACTTCGATCAGTTCGTTAGACGATTTGACAATGGCCAGGTTAGACGAAGATTCAACTGTTCCCGGGAAATCATGCAACATGGTGATCACCCCATTCTGACATCCTTCAATGGCATTGATCAGGTCGTCCTGTATTTCTTCCGGGATCAATGTCGCCGGCAGATCCGTCATCTCTGCCGTAAAGCGGATATTCTCTTCGATTCCGGCAAACTCTTCCTGATACATTTCCTGATAATCGGATACCAGTTCCCACAAAGCTTCCACATTATCACCCGGAATGGTCACAATAGCAACCGCTTCACGTGGAATGGCATTCCGCAAATTACCTCCTTCGATAGAAGACAGACGAGCGCCATAATCGCAAACCGCTTCTTTCAGGAAACGGAACATCAGCTTATTGGCATTGGCTCTGCCCAAGTGGATATCCACGCCCGAATGTCCGCCTTTCAATCCCGACAGATGCAAGCGAACAGCCACATCACCTTCAGGTATATACGTATCTTCTTTGAACTGGAAAGAGATGTTCATATCGGCGCCGCCGGCACATCCCACAAACAGTTCACCTTCTTTTTCCGAATCACAATTCAACAGGATATTCCCTTTCAGGAAACCCGGTTTCAGACCGAATGCACCGACCATGCCTTCCTCTTCATCCACGGTAAAGAGAGCTTCCACAGGTCCGTGCTTCAACGAATTATCCGCCAGCACAGCCATCGCCAACGAAGCCCCGATCCCATTATCGGCACCCAAGGTTGTTTCACGGGCCTTAACCCAGTCACCGTCAATCCAGGCATCAATCGGATCTGTCAGGAAATTGTGGCTGACCGATGAGTTTTTCTGCGGAACCATATCCAAATGAGCCTGCAAAGTAACCGTCTTCCGATCTTCCATTCCCGGAGTAGCCGGTTTACGGATCAGCACATTGCCTACTTTATCCTGCAAAGTCTCAAGACCCAACTGCTTTCCAAAAGCTACAATATGACGGCTTACTGCCTCAACATGCCCTGTCGGGCGAGGAATCTGGGTGAGCTCATAAAAATAACCCCACACCTGTTTGGGGGATAGTTCCTTAATCTCTGCTGACATAATGTTATTAGTTAGTTAGTTGTTAAGTTGTCGGATTCATGGTTCTTATTTGTGAGCGGTAAAGCGACAACGCCTACCAGACCACAAATACCGGCCCACGCCGTTTGTACCGTATGTACCACCAAGGCAAAAGCGGCAGCGTCGTTTTCATTGACTCCGAAGCAGACCAGCGTGGATATAACCATGAAATGCCACGGACCAATCCCGCCCTGCACCGGCACTGCTACACCGATACTGCTCATCGTAAAGGCTATCAAACCTACCGATATGCCCAAATCGCGTGTGAAATCAAACGCATAAAAGGTGATATAGAAATAGAAGAAATAACCAACCCAGATCAACAAGGTCTGTATCAGAAATAATCCTTTGCGTTTCATGACCCAAACGCTCCGGATACCTGTCCAGATATTCTTCAAAACTCCTTTCGCCTTTTGAACCAGCGTAAAGTTACTCAAATATTTGAATACAAACCAAACGGCAAAGACAATAATTACCAAAAAAGCATAAATCCAGATCGAATGGAACATCGACTGGAAACCCACGATCAAATCCGGATTACGGCGGAAGAAACTGATGAAAAACTCGATGTTGAAGATAAAGATTGACAAGGTGATCAATCCAACCATGATGGTATCACTCACCCGGTCGATCAGAAGTGTACCCAGTAACTTCAGGAAAGAGATTTTCTCATACTTCGTGATCATACCGCAACGCCATACTTCGCCGACACGCGGAAGAACCAGATTGACGGCATAATTCCCCAATACGGCATAAACAACATTGCTCATCCTGAACTTTTCACCGAGAGAATGGATCAACAATCCCCAGCGAAACCCGCGGACCGTATTGGCAAACAGACCGAACAACAGGGAAAAAAGAATGATCCGGTAATCAACCCCTGTCTTGATGACTTGCCAGATCTCTGATATATCCATGTTCCGATACAGGAACCAAAGTAACAAACAACCCAGCAAAAGCGGGAGAAACACCTTAATTATCGTGTGAAATGTGCTTTTTAGATTCATCAGACACTTCTATTCGTTAAATTATTTGTACTTTTGTATCAGGCAAAGATAAGCAATTTTTAATATAAACCCATTACACCTCGAAGTGAATGAGATTCGTTAAACCGAAAAAAGCATTGGGGCAACATTTCCTGAAGGATCTGCAGATTGCCCATCGGATAGCAGACACCCTTGCCGAGTATAAAGGAACACCTGTCCTCGAAATCGGTCCGGGTATGGGTGTACTCACCCAATTCCTGTTGGAAGCCGAACATGATTTGAAAGTCGTAGAACTCGACCAGGAGTCGGTCGCCTATCTGGATCAGAATTTTCCTGACTTGAAAGGACGTATCATTCCCGCTGATTTCCTGAAGCTGGACTTGTCGTCTCTTTATCCGGGACCGTTCTGTGTGATAGGAAATTATCCGTACAACATATCCAGCCAGATATTCTTCAAGGTGCTCGACTACAAGGATCAGATTCCCTGCTGTTCGGGAATGATCCAGAAAGAAGTGGCCGAGCGACTCGCAGGAAAACCCGGCAGTAAGGCATACGGTATCATCAGTGTCCTGCTCCAGGCATGGTACGATATCGAATATCTGTTTACCGTGAGCGAATATGTGTTCGATCCGCCTCCAAAGGTAAAGAGTGCCGTTATCAAGATGACCCGTAACCAGCGGACCGAATTAGGCTGCGACGAGAAACTGTTCAAGACAGTCGTCAAGACGACGTTTAACCAGCGCCGGAAGACGTTACGCAACTCCATCAAGCCTATTTTGGGAAAAGACTTTCCCGACTATGCGTTACCGGTCTTCGACAAACGTCCGGAACAACTCTCTGTCGAACAATTCATCGAATTGACGTTGCTGGTGGATAACTGGTTGAAATCAGCCAACCGACAGCCGGAAGGATAAAGCTTAGGTAATCTGACAGCCGCTGAAACTGGCGGCTGCCTAACGACAACACTAAAAACGGAGCAGCCATGACAGAACTGACGAAAGAATACATAGACAATCTGAAGAAAATCATCGAAGAGAAAGATGATGTCAAGGCAAGGGAACTGCTGAAAGATCTTTATCCGGCAGATATAGCCGAAATTTATCAGAAACTCGACTTGCAGGAAGCCATTTACCTGTACATGCTGATGGATGGCGAACAGGCAGCCGACGTTTTGATGGAACTGGATGAAGAGGACCGTCATAAATTATTGAAGGAACTTCCGAATGAGTTGATCGCCAAACGTTTCGTGGACAACATGGAGACGGACGACGCGGTTGACCTGATGCGTGAATTGGATGAAGATACGCAGGAAGAAATTCTTTCGCACATCGAAGACGTAGAACAGGCGGGAGATATCGTCGATCTGTTGAAGTACGACGAAGATACAGCCGGTGGTTTGATGGGTACGGAAATGATCGTGGTAAACGAGAATTGGAGTATGCCCAAATGTATTGACGAGATGCGCAAGCAGGCCGAAGAAGTGGACGAGATCCATTATGTCTATGTAGTGGACGACGACGAACGTCTGCGTGGGGTTCTTCCGTTGAAGAAGCTGATCACCAATCCGTCGGTATCGAAAATCAAGCATGTGATGAAGAAAGATCCGATTGCCGTGCGCGACAGTGACAGTATTGAAGAGGTGACACAAACCATCGAGAAATATGACCTGGTGGCTGTTCCCGTTATCGATAGTATCGGACGTCTGGTAGGACGTATCACGATCGACGACGTCATGGATGAGGTTCGCGAACAACACGAACGTGATTATCAGTTGGCTTCCGGTATCTCGCAGGATGTGGAAACATCGGATAATGTCTTTACCCAAACGGCAGCCCGTCTGCCCTGGTTGCTGATCGGAATGATTGGCGGACTCAGTAATTCCATCATTCTGGGAGGATTTGAAAACAGCTTTGCCTCCAATCCCAAAACAGCTCTCTTTATTCCGCTGATTGGTGGAACAGGTGGAAATGTCGGGATTCAGTCGTCTGCAATCGTGGTACAGGGCTTGGCCAACAATACCCTGAAAGAGGGAAATATCTTCTCACAGATTCTGAAGGAAAGCGTTGTATCGGTGATCAATGCCAGTACGATCAGTCTGATTGTATTCATCTATAACTTTTTCATGCTAGGCGACCGGGCGATCACGAGTGCCGTATCACTCAGTCTGTTTACGGTAGTAATCTTCGCCAGTATTTTCGGCACAATCGTTCCTTTGTTACTCGATAAGATGAAAATAGATCCGGCCTTGGCGACCGGACCTTTTATCACGATTTCGAATGACATCATCGGAATGCTGATCTATATGTTCATGGTTTCAGCATTGACCTAAGCTGTCTTTTCGCTTATTTCTGCCATATATCATTTGCCGGATCGAATCCGCCTTCGAACTGATTATCCTCAATGGTGGCATTCGTTACCCGTTCCAACAAGACACGGTGCTTGTTCCAGTGGAAGGGCGGATATGCCTCATTCTGATGAATGGTATTGTGGCGGAACACCAGTCCGTCAACCGATTTGGCATAAAGGATCGGAGCATCGAAGGTTTCAAACTCATTATCCTCGATCACAATACCACTGTGGAAATACTTTTCCTGATGCTCCAGATCTGGTATTTCCGGATAAATGGAAATAACGGCATTGGTAAACTGAAACATATTGGTCAGGGCATTGATAAAGGTATTATGCCGAATCACGATATCCCGACAAGCGCCGGTCTCATACCAGCCGTTACAGTCTCCACAAAGCAGGATGGCTGTGCCGGATGTATAATCGAATAGATTGTTTTCTACCACGGTCTTCTTGGGTGTACTGAACAAACTGCCACGGGCACGGTTATGTCGAATGGTATTATGAGCAAAAACGACTTCCGGAGTCCAGGTCAGGTTCTCTACTCCGATGGATTGTTCGGGAGTAACTTCGGCCGGCAAAGCCTGAGTAAAGGCTATCCGGAACACTTTGGCTCCACATACCGAATCCTGATCTTCCGGACGGATCGAAGCAATCTGATAAGTGCCATCGAGCAGTTCCATCGTCTTGGAACGGATAAACTGAACCGTATCTCCGGCAAATCCCCAGTCAAATCCATACGACTGGGCATGTTCGAACGAGGCCAACAGCGTCTTTTCGTCTATTCGCTGCTGTACCTTTAAATACACTCCGTGCACATTGATGGCATCGTCCATCATATTCTCATACAGACCGTTTTCCGACAGAATCAGTCCCTTGCAGTTGGAGAAATGGGTAGCATCGGCCTGTGTCGTGAAATAACGGGGATCTTCTTTCCCTTTCAGGCAGACCGAAAAACTGTCTAAGCGGATGTTATCACATACTTGTGCCAACAAGCCCATACCTTCCGCATAATGTACCTGTATATTCTTCAGGACAGTATTTGTATTATGCGACAGGAAAACACCGGGAGCCGGTCGTTGCCAGGTACGCATGGCGAGTACCGTACCGGGAACCAGCAACGGATTCTTCCATCCCTCAGCCAACACTTTCCGTCCGCCCAGATCTTTCACCTTCGAGAGGACCATCCGCACATCACTGCTGTTATACACCAGACGGCGGGTTTCGGGCTCGAAGGCAATACAAGAAGAAGGACAATGGCGCCAGCCTTCTCCTTTTACATATAAGGTATCGCCCACAATCTCATACTGAACCCAGGGAGCCAGTTCCAAGGTGATTTGTCCGGCCTTGGTATCATTGGCAACTACCGAAGCCTGGGTGATATGCGGCTGTTCGAAATCAATGGAGAAGTTCTTCAGGGTGCAGTTTTTACTGCGTAGCAAAGACACCGGAAGCATCCGGCCGTGAAAGACCAGTTCGGCATCCTGTCCATCGAAAGTAATTCCTTCCATGTCTTCCAATACCACACCGACTGCCTTGGGATTCGGCTGATCGTGATTGGAGACAAAATAAGTACGGGAAGTTGCCTGATCCGGATAAAAGTCATATCGTCCGGCTGGCAGGAGAATCGTTATTTCCTGTCCTTCGGGTACTTCCTGCCGAATATCCTGAATCGCTTTCGCGATCAGCGGAGAGATATTCGCCTTCGTATCCGGACGGATTCCGTAATCCGCCAGGTTATACACCGTTTTACCGGTGGATTTGCCTGCACACGAAGCCAACAGGAACAGGCAACAGGCCAACGGCCAAAGAAAAATAGTTTGTTTCTTCATGATGATTTCTGTTTTAAGATTTATTATATCGAAAATACTTGACAAAGCCCTTGACAAAGTCTATCTTTGCACTGTGGTTTTTTCATAATAGTATTAGATTTAAGGTTAACAAAGTTGATTAGGGGTTGTCGTGAGACAGCCTTTAATTGTTTATAGACCTCTCTTTCCTTTACTTAGAGACCGAAATCCCGCAGGAAAAAGGATATTTCAGGTTTTCGGAAGACTGATAATAGACTTCCGCAGCTCCAATCTTCAGTTTGGCACGGATCTTAATGGGAATATGATTTTCATCATCGCCGATCCATACTTCTCCCGCAGCCTTGCTTTGGGTGAATGCCTCATCATACACATCCACGTAGAAATGGCGTGTCCGGTATTTTACGCCTTCCCGTTCGATGACCTGCTGACCTTCATAACGGAAAGCGGCATGAACGACATCCCGCCCTACGGCTATCAGAAACGGCCGTTCATCACCCATCTGCAACCGGCTCCAGTCCAACGAACGCAAATACATCGTGGCTGAAAGCATATCGTGTACATTTCCTTCTACAATCAGAGTCGTATCAATTTTGGTACGCGTCAGTGTATAACGTTTGGAATGGATATGCGCCTTATCGTTCTGATAAGCAAAAGTCAGCTCATCCACCGAATAATAATCGCCTTCATCCGAATGTTTACTGCTATACTGCAATAATCCTTTATCGTATGTATAAAAGCACGCCATCGTATCCCGCATCCGGTAGATCCGCTCGAAAATTCCATTCGTCCGGAAAAGCAGGGAATACTGCCACGCCGGCTGGTTCTGGAAGGAAGCCTTGTCTACGGTGAGAGACGCTTCGCCAGCCTTGGCCATGATGAGTCCCCACTTGAAATAAAGCTGATAATTCACCTTTTCTCCCGGCTGGAACCTCAATACCGGAATTTCCTGTGCCACCAGCGAGACGCAGCCTAGCAGGCAGCACAGCAGGATCTTCATCCTTCTAGAGAGAAAAACCGCCCAGTCCATTGGATGATGATGATTGTTTGTTACGTCCTTCCTCCCGATAGTCACGCTTCTTCTTGGTCGTTTCCTTCGGTTTGTTCTTGGTGATATCCAGCGGTTTCTGCTTCAACCACGGTGTTTCGCGGATATTCCAGGTCTCTTCTACCTGGAAGTTCTGCATGATGGTGTACATCTTCGGACAGTAAAAAACTTCTTCCGGCTGACGTTTCTCGGCGTAGTTGCCGGTGTCCCAGATTCCGTTTCCGTTAGTATCCAATACCAGACGGGCATAATATTTGTCGGGCTTCAAATCCATGAACAAGACACCGCCGTTCTTGACCGTGGCTTTCCGTACCGGTTCGTCTTTCGTATTCAACAATTCGACATACGCCGGCACCGTATCATTACCCAGGATGTTGATATACAAGTGCCCGTAACTGTCTTCCGGCTTGATCTTGAACTTCGCCTGGAATTTATCGTTCCATTTCCCGTATAAGCTGTAAATGACTGCCGAATCGACACTCAGCTGATACGATTCTCCATATTTCCATTTCCGTTGGATATAATAGCCCAAGGAATTGACCGAATCCTGATAGAAGTCGAAATCAACCACTGTCCAGACGGAATCGATCTCCTGCTCCAGACGAAAGACTTCTTTCTTCAGGTCAATGGCGGGTTCGTCGAAGACGACCGAAACCGTATCAAACAGGTCCATATCGCTGGGTGCGTCGATGGTCATATTCAGGAAAACGATCTCCGGCTCATCGTCCTTTTTCTTCTTACGCTTCTGCTCGCCTTTCCACCGTAAAACGGTCTGGATCGTATCGGTCTGAGGCTGGAGAATTCCCAGGGAATCGCTTTTCGGATAAGTGATTTCCATCTGCAAGGTATCCCGTTTCCAGACGGTCGAATCGGTTAACCAGAAGGTCACGTTCTTGCCTCCGTCGGTGGGCTGTTCCATATACCAGTCGGCTTGTTCCGGCTCAAAGTTCAAGGGCTTGGGAACAGGGATGGTATCAACCGGAATATTGAAGTGCAGGATAAACCGGTGTTCGTCCGGACGTTCGGGACGCGTCATATACTGGCGCTCGAATTTCTCCTTGAACAAACGCAACTCGATGTTATCGGGCAAGAAACGGGTATAAACAATCGCCTTGATGGTGTCGATCGTCAATGAATCGACCCACGTCGTATCCATCCGCGTGGCCGGCTCAAATGTCGGTACGACTACGGAATCGAGGAAGGCAATGTCTTCGCCCGGCTGGTCGAACTTATAATCGCGGTTCACGTCATTCAGGGCATAAACCCGATAAGTACCGGGTTTGATGTTGCGCACCGTAAAACGTCCCCGGTCGTTGGTGCGTGAAGTCCGGTCGAAAGGTAGTTTCCGGAAAGCCGAGTCGGCCAGGTTGCTATGCAGACCGATCGAAATACCCGGCATCGGCTCCAGGTTCTCGGCATTCAGCACATACCCCGAAATCTCCAGCGAGTCGATCACATCTCCTGTCGAGAAGGCAAACGAGAAGTTTTCCAATACGTTCTTCTCGTTGTTATCGGCAATCGAATTGGTGAAGTCGATGGTGTATGTCGTGTTTTCCTTCAGCGTATCCAGCAGTTCCACCTGAATCTTCCGTCCGGCACTCCGGATAATGGGCAATTCCCGTTGCGGAGGCGTGATGATCACATTCTCCGACGGATTATCGATCTGAATGAGTTCGTCGAACAACAATTCCACTTTCTGTCCCTTGAAATTGGTCGTATTAGGCAATGGCATACTGCCGATAAACTTAGGCGGATCTTCATCATACGGTCCGCCGTTGGGCGAAGCCATATTGGCACAAGCGCACAAGACAAGCAGCAGGCACACGCTTGTCCATCCCAGAAGCCGTTGATAGAAACTGTATCTCATTCTCATTGTCTGTAATAATGTGGGGCAAAAATAGGGAAAAATACTGTGATTCCCACTATCCTGCCTCATAAACCCTCGGAAGAAGAGCGTTTCAGTAACTGAAAGCCCAACCGGCAGTACAGGCATTTCTTCAGTTCGCAGTAGTTCCGTTTCAGTTGGATCAGCGCCTGCGTATCTCCGGCATGGCGGGGAATCATCCCGACCTGACTGAACAACGAGACGATGGCGTTCTGCTCCGGAGGAATACATTCCAGTAGCCGTAAGGCTCGGGCCTTGTGTTCGTCCATCCGGTGATAAACGCCATAGGCAAACATCACGGGAACAACGGTGTTGATCAGCAGGATATGGAGAGCATTCTCGCCCAGCTGCTTCTTCCGCGGCGGGGAAGAACGGACGAAGTTATAATGCGTATCCCAGAACTCTGATGCCTGTACCCGGAAGAAGTCCTTGACCTCACGGGGCGTGCGGGCTGACAGGATGGACGAAAACAGGGTATCGTGCCGGATCCAGATGGCTGCGAGCTGGACGAGCTTGATGTGGGGTGTGGCATTCGGCCGGAGGCGCAGGTTCCGGAAGATATGGGGCTCGAGTGGCTGTAGTCCATATTTCTTCCGGAGGAATACGTATTCCTGTTGCAAAAGCCGGTAATAATGATGACGATTCTCGTTGGAATCGTTCAGCAAACCCGCTTGTCCGAGGAAGAGGGCTTCGACCTGCGAAACGCTGGGGCGCTGCTTCAGGATGCACTTGAAGGGCAGGCTGCGGGCGAGGCGTTCGAAGGCATCGCTGTTGACACCGAAGCCGAAGTTGCGGCACAGCAGGATGTAGAACACTTCGTTCCAGTCTTTCTGATACTGTTCCAGCCAGCGCAGGATATCGTCTGTCTTCCGTTCCAACCGTTCGGCCAGCAGGGCATCCGTCCATTGCACGCGAAAGACCGGATCGATGGCGGGCAGGCGTTCCAGACAGGCAATGGGACTGTCGCGGGTCAGGAGCCATTCCATGTTGCTGATTACGGTTTCGGGTACCGGAAGCACCAACTGGGGTATTTCTTCCCGGTTCCGGCGGAAAATGGTTCCGTCATCCTGTTCCACCACATGCAGGATAACATTGTCATACGCCTTGTCGGCCGAGTGTCCGTGCTGCCACCAGTCGGATGCTTTCTGGTGAATCTCCACACTGCCCGCCCAGACGGTTCCGTTCAGTTTGATTTTCGCATTGAAGAAGTCGGGTCCGGCATCTGTATTCTCAATACCGGGATCCAGAATTTCGAGTGCATCGCCCCGGGTTGTAACCAGACCGGAAGACCGATAGAGGCGATATTTCCAAAGATAGTGAAGTAGCTGTTCCATTATATCCACAGTTAAGGAATTGTACGTAAGGCAAAGGTAAGGAAAGAAATCGGGATTTTTGGTTACCTTTGCGAAAATATTCATCGCCTATGGATTTATTGAACGAGTGGATTAGCAGTATCAACGACGTCTTGTGGTCGTATATCCTGGTAACGCTGTTGCTGGGATGTGCTTTTTGGTTTACCATCCGCAGCCGCTTTGTGCAGTTTCGGATGATGGGTGAAATGATCCGCCTGCTGGGTGACTCACCGAAAAAGGCGGGCTCGCACGAAAAGCATATCTCGTCGTTCCAGGCGTTTGCCGTGTCGCTGGCCAGCCGTGTCGGAACGGGCAACCTGGCGGGTGTGGCGACGGCGATCACGGTCGGCGGACCGGGAGCGGTTTTCTGGATGTGGCTCATTGCCCTGCTGGGTTCGTCGAGTGCCTTTGTCGAATCTACGCTGGCTCAGTTATATAAGCGGAAAGGGAAAGACTCGTTTGTGGGCGGTCCGGCGTATTACATGGAAAAAGGACTGAAGGCGCGCTGGATGGGTATTCTCTTTGCCATCCTGATTTCCATCACCTTCGGTTTTGCCTTCAACTCTGTGCAGAGCAATACGATCTGTGCGGCGTGGGAAAAGGCTTTCGGCATTGGTCATGTCTGGATGGGGATTGTCCTGACGGCTGTAACGCTGCTGATCATCTTCGGCGGTATCCACCGGATTGCCCGGGTGAGCGGCGTGATCGTTCCGGTCATGGCGCTGGGCTATATCGTCCTGGCGTTGGGTGTCGTCTTGTTCAACCTCGGGAAACTGCCGGATGTGATCCGCCTGATCGTATCGAATGCCTTCGGCTGGGAACAGGCCTTGGGCGGCGGTATCGGGGCAACGCTGATGCAGGGCATCAAACGGGGCTTGTTCAGCAATGAAGCCGGTATGGGTTCGGCGCCGAACGTGGCGGCTACGGCTCATGTCACGCATCCGGTGAAACAGGGACTGATCCAGGCGCTGGGCGTATTTACCGATACGCTGATCATCTGTACCTGCACGGCTTTCATCATCCTGTTCAGTGGTGTCTCTACCCAGACCAGCCTGAACGGCATCCAGCTGACTCAGGAAGCCCTGACAGCCGAAGTCGGATCGGCGGGCGGTATCTTTATCGCACTGGCCATCCTGCTTTTTGCCTTCAGCAGCATCATCGGGAATTATTACTACGGCGAAGCCAACATTCTCTTCATCACCCGCCGCAAACCGGTTCTCGTCGCATACCGGCTATTGGTATCGGCCATGGTATTGTGCGGCTCGCTCATGAGCCTCGATCTGGCCTGGAGCCTGGCCGACATCATGATGGGACTGATGACCATCTGCAACCTGATTGCCATTGCGATCCTGAGCCGCCAGGCATTCCTGCTGCTCGATCATTACCTGGCCCAGAAACGGAAAGGCATCTCCAGTCCGGTCTTCCGCAAAGAAGACATCCCGGAGCTGGAAGAAGAAGCCGAGTGCTGGTAAGGCGTCAGTCGTACATCAGGGTAAACAGCCGGTCGGGATCGAACAGCTCGTTGGCTACCTGCCAGATGCTTTCGGCTGTGACTTCCTGAATCTGCTCAAACACCTCGTCCATCGAATCAAAACGGTTGTAGTGCAGGAAGCTTTTCCCTAGGTTGAGGAAGAGGCTTTCGCGGTTATCTACCGATACGCCCAGTTGCCCCAGGGCTTGTTTCTTGGCGGCTTCCAGCTGGCGCTCGCTCAGCTTTTCCGCACGGAACTTGTCGAGCTCGCGGTGCACCAGGTTCATCGCCCGCTTCCTGTTCTTCGGGTCGGTTCCGAAATAGACGCTGAACACACCCGTATCCGTATAAGAAGCCAGATTCGACTCTACGTTATATACCAGTCCGTTATGTTCGCGCAGCGACAGGTTGAGGCGGTTGTTCATGCCGGGTCCGCCCAGGATATTGTTCAACAGGAACAAAGAGATACGGCGGTCGTCGAACATACTGTATGCCCGGCTACCAATCATCACATGCGCCTGGTGCGTGTCTTTCGACAGCAACCGCGATTCGGGCATCGCCGGTCCCGGTTTTTCGCGGGATAACCGATGGGGCGAAGCCGGGATGTCGCTCATCAGCCCTTCCGCCCATTTCACGATCTTGCCGAAAGGAATATTCCCCATCGAGAAAAAGACCATATTGTCCGGCGTATAGAAACGGCGCATGAACGACCGGCCGCTTTCCGGACCGAAAGCCGACAGGCATTCCTCATCGCCCAGGATATTATGCCCCAAGGCATGACCCTGAAACAGCAGATTCTCGAAGTCGTCGAAGATCAGCTCCGACGGACTGTCTTCATACGAACTGATCTCATCCCGAATCACATCCGTCTCTTTGGCAATCTGCACCTCCGGAAACGTAGAATGAAATACCAGATCGACCAGCAGGTCGAAGGCACGCTGGAAATGCTCGCGCATGAAGAGCGAATAGACAAACGTCTCTTCCTTCGTTGTATAGGCATTCAGTTCGCCACCCACCGTCTCCATCCGGTTCAGGATATAGTTCGCACGATGGCGCTCGGTACCTTTAAAAATCATGTGTTCCACGAAATGCGCCAGTCCGTACTCCGAAGGCTGCTCGTCGCGCGCCCCGGCATTGACAGCAAATCCGCAATACGCCACCGGCGATTCGGATGGCAAATGCACCATCCGCAGTCCGTTGGCCAAGGTATGTGTTGTATATTCCATAAATCTCGTTTTCTTTTTCCGGCGCAAAGGTAGTATAAATTCCGGGAGAGGGATCATTCCTTTTGGAAACGCCCTCTAATGCCACCGAAAAATCAATAAAACAACGGATGCAGATATCAGGATAAATTCATCTTCTACCATTGTTTTTTCTGTCATTCATTCCGATATATTAATTAATTCATATTGGTAAATTAATTACATCACAATGGTGAATTGATTAATTCACTTATATAAATTAATTGCATCACATTTGTGAATTAATTAATATGAAATAGATTTTACAGGAATTACCCGTCATAAAAACAGCAATTTACGGCTATTTTTCAATAATTTAGAATTCGATATCCGAGGATGATTCGCAGACATGAAATCCATACTCCCAAAAATTCATCCCGCCCTATCGTTTAATTTTTAACAGCGAAGAACAGAAACTGTGAATTTATTGTTACTTTTGTCACTTGAAACGAAAGAAGAAAGACCAATGTGTTTTTGATAAAAAAACAAAAAAGCCTTCCCGCCGTTGGGGGCATGAAGGACTTTTTTGCGTCTTATAGATAGTTATGTAAACAATATAATTAATAAAGATTCATGCCATGAAATTAGTTTCATCCATGCTCGTTTTGCTGGCCGGATTGTTTAGTGCTTGTTCTCCCCGGCAGCAAGCTGATTATTTTACGCCCGTTGCCGAAAGTCAATTGCGGGCGCCTGCTTATCCGCTCGTTTCCATCGATCCTTATACCAGCGGCTGGTCGTTCACAGATCAGTTGAATGCGGATCAAACCCGCCACTGGACTGGAAAACCGTTTCCGCTGCTGGGTGTTCTGCGGGTAGATGGTACGTGCTATCGTTTTATGGGAAAAGAGAATATCCCGCTACGCACCGTGTTGCCTACTGCCCAGGTGGAGAAGTGGGAGGCTACCTATACGGAAAAGAAACCGGCCGGAAACTGGTTTGAGAATGCCTTCAACGATGCTTCCTGGAAGAAAGGGAAGGCTGCCTTCGGAACGCCTGAAATGCCTCATCTGGCTACTACCTGGCAATCGGAAGATGTCTGGGTACGCCGTACCTTCGAACTGGACGAGGATCTGTCGGACCAGCCGGTTTTCCTGAATTATTCGCACGATGATGTCTTTGAGCTTTATATCAACGGCAAGCAGGTCGTTTCGACCGGATATGTCTGGAAGAATGATGTCGTGCTGGAACTGCCCGACGATGTCCGGGCTTCCCTCAAGCAGGGTAAGAATGTCATCGCCGCACACTGCCATAACACAACGGGCGGCGCTTATGTAGATTTCGGTCTTTCTGTCAAGATGCCGGATGCTTCCTTCTTCGAGACGGCTGCCGAACAGACAGACGTCACTTATACACCGACACAGACGTATTATACGTTTGCCTGCGGACCGGTGAACCTGAATCTGGTCTTTACGGCTCCGCTGCTGATGGACGATCTCGACCTGATGAGTCGTCCGGTCAACTATGTCTCCTATCAGGTACAATCGACCGACGGAAAAGCGCACGATGTACAGCTGTATCTGGAAGCCACTTCGGCATGGGCTACCAATGTGCCCGGACAAGCGGTCAAATCGTCGGTGATCCTGAAGCCCGAAGGACTGATGTATGCCACTACCGGAACGACCGAACAGCCTGTCTTGCAGACTAAGGGCGATGATGTGCGGATCGACTGGGGACACTTCTTCCTGGCTGCTGCCCAGAAAGAATCGGTAACGATCGGTGCCAGCGACTTCCTGCATCCGAAGAAAGAATTTGCCACGACCGGCAACATTACCCGGGGCGGAAATATCGACGATCCGAACCAGGAACATTCACTGGCCCTGGTGGACAATCTGGGAAGCGTGAAAGACGCGACTGCGGGTTATGCCATGATTGCCTATGATGACGACTATGCCATTCAGTATTTCAACGACAACCGGATGGCTTACTGGAAACATAACGGCCAGGTGAGCATCGACCAGGCTTTGCTGCAGGCCGTACAGGAATATGAATCCATCATGCAACGTTGCCGCGAATTCGACGAGCAACTGATAGAGGATACGAAAAATGCCGGCGGTCAGCAATACGCCGAATTATGTGCCCTGGTTTACCGGCAGATCATTGCCGCCCACAAGCTGGTAGAAGACAAGAACGGCAATCTGCTGTTCTTCTCGAAAGAGAACTTCAGCAACGGTTCGATCGGTACGGTAGATATTACCTATCCTTCTGCCCCACTCTTCCTGGTTTATAATCCGGAATTGCTGAAGGGAATGATGAACTTCATCTTCGAATACAGTGAGAGCGGCCGGTGGCAGAAACCGTTTGCGGCACACGATGTAGGTACTTATCCGCAGGCAAACGGACAGACGTATGGAGGCGACATGCCGGTTGAGGAAAGCGGTAACATGCTGATCCTGACAACAGCCATCGCCCTGCGGGAAGGAAATGCCGACTATGCCAAAAAACACTGGGACGTACTGACAACCTGGACCAATTACTTGGTAGAAGCCGGACTCGACCCGGAAAACCAGTTGTGTACAGACGACTTTGCCGGTCACTTTGCCCACAATGCCAACCTCTCGATCAAGGCTATCCTAGGTATTGCCGGCTATGGCAAACTGGCTGAAATGCTGGGCGACCAGGAAACGGCTGACAAGTATTTGCAGACAGCCAAGGAAATGGCAGGTAAATGGAAGGAAATGGCAACGGACGGCGATCATTACAAACTGACATTCGACAAGCCGGGAACCTGGAGCCAGAAGTATAATCTGATCTGGGACAAACTGCTGGGATTAAACATCTTCGACAAAGACATCGCTACGACGGAAATGGCTTATTACAAGACGGTGCAGAACACCTATGGCTTGCCTCTGGACAGCCGTAAGACCTATACCAAATCCGACTGGATCATGTGGACTGCCTGTCTGACGGATCAGATGGATGATTTCCAGGCTCTTGTGGCTCCGGTATATAAATACGCGAACGAAACACCGACACGTATTCCGTTGAGCGACTGGCACGAAACGACAGATGCCACTTCGGTAGGATTCCGGGCCCGTTCAGTAGTGGGCGGTTATTTCATGAAGGTATTGGAACAGCTCATGTATCCGAATGCCTCGAATGCCCAATCTGCCGCTCAGGCAACCAAGTAATAACGAACTATCATTGTTTTATTTAAATTTATATGTATGAAAAAGACCTTGTTTGTATGTTGTGCCTTCGCATGGGCACTCTGTGCGCAGGCACAGTGGAAACCGGCTGGAGATAAGATCAAGACGCAGTGGGCTGAACAAGTCAACCCTGAATCTGTATTGCCGGAATACCCGCGTCCGCAGTTGGAACGTGCCGACTGGCTGAACCTGAATGGAGAATGGGAATATGCCATTCAGCCTGCCGGACAAGCTGAACCTGCCCAGTTCCAGGGAAACATCCTGGTTCCTTTCGCTGTCGAATCTTCTTTATCGGGTGTTCAGAAGGAAGTAGGCGACAAGAATGAGCTCTGGTATAAACGGACATTTACGGTTCCATCGAAGTGGAAAGGAAAAGATATCGTCCTCAACTTCGGAGCCGTGGACTGGAAAGCTGAAGTATTCGTCAACGATGTACTGATCGGTTCGCACAAAGGCGGATTTACTCCTTTCTCATTCAATATCACCCCGTATCTGCAAGGTTCGGGAGCCCAGAAACTGGTGGTTCGTGTATGGGACCCGAGCGACAAGGGCTATCAGCCAAGAGGAAAACAGACGTCTAATCCGGAAGGTATCTGGTACACGCCGGTAACAGGTATCTGGCAGACCGTCTGGCTGGAACCGGTAGCCGAGAATCATATCACCAGCATCAAAGCCATTCCGAATGTGGATGCGAAAGTAATGAATGTAACGGTAGGAACATCGGCTTGTGCTTCTTCGATTGTGGAAGTGAAGTTATTGGATAAAGGTCAGGTAGTAGCGACAGGCAAGGGAATTCAGGGACAGGAAATCCGTCTGGGTGTCAATAATCCGACCTTGTGGTGCCCGTCAAATCCGTATCTGTACGACATGCAAGTGAGTCTGTTGCAGAAAGGGAAAGTCGTTGACCAAGTGAAATCATATACTGCCTTCCGTAAGATCTCGATTGGAAAAGACAAATCCGGTATCAAACGCATGTATCTGAACGACAAACCGCTCTTCCAGTATGGTCCGTTGGATCAGGGCTGGTGGCCGGACGGTTTATATACCGCTCCAACCGATGAAGCCTTGTTGTTTGACATCCAAAAGACCAAAGACTGGGGCTTCAACATGATCCGTAAGCATGTGAAGGTAGAACCGGCCCGCTGGTACTATCATTGCGACAAGGAAGGTATTCTGGTATGGCAGGATATGCCGAGCGGCGACGTGGGCAACAGCTGGGCACCTCATACTTACAACGGTGGAACAGACAAACAGCGTACACCGGAATCGGTAGCCAACTACTACCAGGAATGGAAGGAAATCATGGATCTGTGTATGTCGAATCCGTCGGTTGTTGTCTGGGTTCCGTTCAACGAAGCCTGGGGACAGTTTGATACCGAAAAGGTAGTAGCCTGGACAGAAGCATACGATCCGTCTCGTCTGGTCAATCCGGCCAGTGGTGGTAACCACCGTCCTTGCGGTGATATCCTGGACTTGCATAATTATCCGGGACCGGATATGTTCTTGTCTGATCCGCAGCGTGTCAATGTCTTGGGTGAATACGGTGGAATCGGTCTTCCGTTGGAAAACCACCTGTGGTGGAACAAGCGTAACTGGGGTTATGTCCAGTTTAAAGACAGCGAAGCCGTAACAGCCGAATACGTGAAGTATGCCAACCAGCTGAAGGACTTCGTGAAACGCGGATTCTCGGCTGCGGTTTATACCCAGACCACCGATGTGGAAGGCGAAGTGAACGGTCTGATGACTTACGACCGTAAGGTAATCAAGATTAATGAAGCGAAAGTAAAAGCCGCTAACCAGGCTGTTATCCAGTCGCTATCTGAATAAAAAGCCTATGACAGCAATTGTACCAAAGAAGCGCATCAACTCGATTGATGCGCTTCGTGGTTTTGCCTTGATCGGGATCATGCTGCTGCATTGCATGGAGCGGTTTGACCTGACGATCATTCCGGAAGTGGCATCTCCTTTCTGGCAACGGGTGGATACCTTCGTTTACGAAGCCATGTATTTCCTCTTTGCCGGCAAGTCGTATGCCATTTTCTCTTTTCTGTTCGGTCTGAGCTTCTATATGCAGATGGATTCGCAGGCAGCCAAAGGATATGACTTCCGCGCCCGTTTCGTCTGGCGACTGGTCCTGCTCTTTATCTTCGGCTATATCAATGGTCTCATCTATATGGGTGAGTTCTTCATCATCTATGCCGTATTAGGATTGTTTCTGGTTCCGCTGTACAAAGTGCCGACCAAATACCTGGTCGTTGTGATGATCCTGCTTTTCCTGCAGATTCCGGCGATTGTCAGCTTTGTCACCCTGCTGGGTAATCCGACGCAGAACGAACCCTCGCACCTGAATGTGTATATGAATCAGCTCTATGCCACCTGTGCCGGTATCTATGCCGAAGGCTCATTCAAGGATGTACTGGCTTTCAATGTATGGAACGGAGAAGTAGCCAAATGGTTATGGACCATCAACAATTACCGTTATCTGCAGTTATTGGGACTGTTCATTGCCGGTATGCTGGTGGGACGGATGGAAATTCACAAGAGCGAAGAGAAGATGATCCGTTACAGCCGCCTGATGTTGCCTTACAGCCTGGCATGGTTTGTTGTCTTTTACCTGATCGTCTGGCTGCTGCCGGCACTGGGTGTAACCGGTTTTGCCCTGTCGGTCGGAACGACCCTGTTCAAGACCTTCGCCAATTTGGGTATGATGATGCTGTATCTCTGCGGCTTCACCTTGCTGTATTACAACCACGGCTGGCAAAAAGGACTGGACCGGATTGCTCCGGTCGGACGGATGAGTGTCACCAACTACATGGCACAGTCGATGGTCGGTGTCTGCCTGTTCTATGGTTTCGGAGCCAACCTGGCCGTGCAGTGCAACTACTTGCAAAGCCTGTGTGTCGGTCTGCTCTTCTGTCTGGTGCAAATCCTGTACAGCAACTGGTGGATCAAACGCTTCTATTACGGACCGATGGAATGGCTGTGGCGCACCTTGACCTGGATGCAGCGTGTTCCTCTCGTCAGAAAATAAATGTTTAACCAAATATTCAAGTGTATGAAACGAATTACAACCCTATTGTTTTTCATGTTATTCTGCTGGATAACGGCCTTCGCGATACCGAGAGCCGAATATCCGCGTCCGCAGTTCGAACGTAACGCGTGGATCAACCTCAACGGAGAATGGACCTATTCATTCGACTTCGGCGGTTCCGGTCTGGAACGGGAATGGTTCAAGTCCACCGGATTCGATCAGAAGATCATCGTTCCTTTCTGCCCGGAAAGTAAGCTGTCGGGAGTTGAATACAAAGACTTTATCAATCACATGTGGTATCACCGGACGATCTCCATTCCACAAGACTGGGCCAACAAACAGGTATTGTTGAACTTCGGTGCAGTTTATTATAAGTCGGAGATCTACATCGACGGTGTTTTTGCTGCCCGTCACTTTGGTGGAACTTCTTCCTTCCAGGTAGATATTACACCGTATGTCAAGGCCGGTCAGACACACAACCTGGTAGTGTATGTGGAAAGTGATGTTCGCGGTACCCATCAGCCCAGCGGAAAGCAGAACCTGCAGTTTGCTTCGTATGGCTGTAACTATACCCGTACCACCGGTATTTGGCAAACCGTCTGGATGGAAGCTGTTCATCCAGAAGGATTACAGTCTGTTCAGATGATTCCGGACATCGACCAGCAGCAGTTGATCATCCGTCCGCGTTTCTACAAGGAACTGGGTGGTAAACTGGAAGTTACCCTGAAAGATAACGGAAAAGTCGTATCCAAGGAAACAGTCGCTGCCAACTCTTTATCAACCGTTATTTTGCCGGTCAAGAAGATGAAGACCTGGAGTCCGGAGAACCCGTTCCTCTATGACGTGGAATTACGGGTGATCGACAAGGCCGGAAATGTGGTAGATGAAGTCAAATCGTATGCCGGTATGCGGAAAGTCCATATCGAAGGCAAGAAAATCTACCTGAACAACCAGCCGTACTATCAGCGTCTGGTACTCGACCAGGGATTCTATCCCGACGGTATCTGGACAGCTCCGAGCGACGAGGCCCTGAAGAAAGATATCCAGCTTTCGATGGAAGCCGGTTTCAACGGAGCCCGTCTGCATCAGAAAGTATTCGAAGAACGTTTCTATTACTGGGCAGACAAACTGGGTTACCTGACTTGGGGTGAAGCCTCCAGCTGGGGTATGGATTGCAATGACATCGAAACAGCCCGTAACTTCATCACCGAATGGACCGAAATCGTGGAACGCGACCGAAATCATCCGTCTATCTTGATCTGGACACCAACCAATGAAGAGTTCTGGCCCGACCGCGTTCAGTATCCTCGTCTGATGCAGGACCTGTACAAACTGACGAAAGCCATCGATCCGACGCGTCCTTTCCACGGAACCAGTGGTGGTTCTCACATCACTACCGACATCTGGACCGTACATAACTACGAACAGGATCCGGCCAAACTGAAGGATCTGTTGTACAACGATGGTAAGCTGATGGAAGCTCCCAAATGGGAAATCCAGCTGATGCCGAAGAACATCGGTTTCAACGGATTGAAATATACCGATCAATATACGTTCCCGCAGTATAAGCACGACATGCCTTATCTGATTGATGAATTCGGAGGTATCAAGTGGAACCCGTCACAACAGATGGAAAGTGCCCAGAATACTTCATGGGGTTATGGCGAACCGCCTCATTCCCTGGAAGAATTCTATGCGCGTCTGGAAGGTCTGGTAAATACCGTCTTGTCGTTGTCAGATCATGTATGGGGTTATTGCTACACCCAGCTGACAGACGTAGAACAGGAACAGAACGGTATCTATTACTACGACCGCAGTCCGAAGTTCGACATGAAACGGATTCACGCCATCTTCAGTAAGAATCCGGAGACAAAATAAAAACAAATTCCGGTATCCCAGCCCGTTCTTACCAATGGTGTTGGGGATACCGGGGTTTTCTATACTATCGTGCCATATATTATATACCACATATACAGCCTACCTAACACACAAATAAACATCCAATATCTCAATACTGATTATTCATGATTTGAGATTTTATTCTTAAATTTGCTAATTTAACAGGCAGGAAGAAGATTATTTTATTGCCACTATAAAAAACAGGATATATGGCTTCATTGCATATCAAAAAATTCGGTCCTGTATTGGACTCAACAGACATAGAACTAACCCCTTTGATGATACTCATTGGTCGTCAAAGTTCAGGTAAAAGTACTTTTATGAAGGTACTCTGTTTCTGTCGTTGGATTGAGAAGAAGATCATGATCTCGACCGATGATATCATCAATCAATATACGCATAACAGCAATTTCGTAAAAGAATTGAAAAAATTTCATCGACTAAATAATGAATATTTTAGCGATGAGACAGAACTGAAATATGATGGAGATACCATCAGCATTGAATATACGGGTGTAAATAATGATGCTAAGATTGTTCGTAAAAAGCCTTTTGTAGAAAAGAGGTACAATAGTAAATTATGCTACATTCCTGCTGAGAGAAATCTCATTTCGGCAATTCGTAACGTAGATAAGACATATAAGGCTAGTGAAAGAGATGTCCTTTTCAATTTTATTGACGAATGGGATGAAGCCAAGGAGTCTTATACCACTGAACATCCTTTCAAGTTAGCTGCTACAGGTGGATTCTGCTATGTAAACAAATCAGGTGCAGACATGCTGGTACGAGAAGATGGAAGTGAAACACCTGCATTCTATGCATCCAGCGGTATGCAAAGTGTTATGCCTATGGATGTAATGACTAACTATATCACGGGTTGTGTGGGTAAAAATGCCTCACTCTCCATGCATGAACGCAAAGAAATTAGTAAGTCAGAGAACGATTACACTTCCCGTAGACTGGTTTACCAGTCTGCACAACTTTTTATAGAAGAACCGGAACAGAATCTTTATCCAGAATCACAGAAAATGGTGATAATGAGTATTGTAAGTGCTTTAAAAAAGGCCTTAAATAAGGGTTCTGAACAGAGTACGGCATTGATAACCACGCACAGTCCATACGTATTGTCGGTGGTGAATGTACTTTTGGCCGCTGCAGTAGTCACAGAAAAGGGATTGAAACAAGATGTAATTGACGAAGAATACGTCTTATCCCCATCTTCCATCTCCGGTTATTACATCGATGAAACAGGACGTTTTCAAAATATTCTCGATGTAGAAGTACCCATGCTCAGTGGTAACAATTTGGATGGTGTCTCAGATTGGGTGGATGATAGTATTAGTAAGTTGAATGATAAACTGTATGCAGAGCCATGAAATTGGAAAAGACAACATACAAATCCACTCATGAACGATTGGAAGCAGAAGGTTTTTCTCCTGAACAGCAACTTGAGGTCCGATCCAGGATCAGTACAACAGAGAAAGGTAAAAAATATATACTCGTTACTGACGGCATAAAAAAATCTGTGGTATATGCAGTAGATGGAAATATCTTGAAAGATGGTCAACGGTGTGATAAATTGATACTTGTAAAGCGTTCTGAAAATGATGTGGAACCAGAACAATGGACAGAAGTTTTCGTAGAACTAAAAGGAGTAGATACAGGTCATGCCATTAATCAGTTGCGTGAAACTTTAAAAAAATCCATTTTTAAACATTCATCGAATGATATTGTTCGTGCCCGTATAGTAGCCCAATCTTTTCCTTCAAATAAGTCTAATCCAACAATGGAAAAAGCGAAATCGGAGTTTCGTAAAAATTATAACTGTGATCTCCGTGGTATGAAGTCAGGTCAAGAAGATAAACTTTAATAATATATTCCCCTCCCCCCCAATAGGGGTTTTCAGCTTCTTTGTGTCTTTAAGGATAGAAATACAACTTGAAATGGATTTGATGGCTGGACCTCCTGCCGTGTTGCCGGGGAAAAGCCAGGCGGGATATTTTGCCCATCCAAAAAGATTGTGTTCCTTTGTATTCGGATAAATGCTTTATAGACATGACGACAGACAATTGCATGAAACAGGTTCATATCATCACGCCGGTGAAAGATTCGATCGATCTGACACTTGAGACGGCCCGGGCTGTACTGGCCTCTCACTGGCATGTGCCGGTAACCTATACGATATACAACGATTTCAGTACCGACGAGAATACCCGGCGTCTGGAGGAAGCTTCTCAAGAACTGGGCTTTGAACTGGTCAATTTACGGGACATCACGTCACATCCGTCGCCCAACTACCTGCTGGTGCTGCAAATGGCACAGAAACGCGCGATTGAGGCCGAAGCGGGCCTGCTGATTGTCGAATCGGATGTGATCGTACGCGAAAATACCCTGCAAGGTTTGTTTGACGGGGCACTGGCTCGTCCCGACTGTGGCATTGCGGCATCGGTGACCGTGGATGAACAGGGAACTGTCAATTATCCGTACCTCTATGCGTCGGATTATCCGAAAGAGGCTTGTGAGGTGAAGAAACATTGCAGTTTCTGCTGCTCGCTGCTGACTCTCCGCCTGCTAAAGGCATTTGATTTCCAGACACTCGATCCGAGTAAGAACTGGTTTGATGTGACTATCTCACACGAATCACTCGAGCGGGATTGCCGTAATTATCTGTTTATGAATCTTCCCGTATGGCATCGTCCGCATGGAAGCCGTCCGTGGAAACAGTTGAAATATACCAACCCGTTGAAATATTACTGGTTGAAATTCACCAAAGGACTGGATAAAATTTGAGCATGGTCATGATGAATTGTATAATCAGCCGTTTGTTTACGCCGATGACGTATCAGGTGAATCCGGATTGCCAGGAACTGACGGAGTTTGTCCGTTCCGTTCCAGATCGTTTTCACCGGCAGGAAGGTGTTGTCATTTACCGGGGACGAAATGAATTGCGTAAGATGACGTATCAGGGACAGGATTTTGTCGTGAAGTCTTTCCGGCGTCCGAACTGTATCAACCGCTGGGTGTACGGGACGTTCCGTCCGTCGAAAGCCCGCCGTTCGTTCGAACATGCCAATCTGTTGATGGCTGCGGGTATCGGTACTCCGCGTCCGATTGGTTATATCGAGCTGCGCCGTCATTGGGAGTTCGACGAGAGTTATTATATCACAGCCATGTCGTCATGCCCTTATACCTACGAAGAGCTGTTCCGACGTCCGTTTGCCAACGAAGATGATATTATCCGTGCGGTTGCCCTGACGACAGCCCGGATGCACGACCAGGGCTATGCCCACAAAGATTACGGACGGGGAAACATCCTGTTCAATCCGAAACCGGATGGCGTACAGATCGAGATCGTTGACCTGAACCGGATGGATATCGGACCAATCGACTTGAAGAAAGGGTGTAAGAACCTGGAGCGTTTACCGGCTACTCCGCACATGCACCGGATCCTGGCGGAGACGTATGCCAAAGCCCGCGGACTGGATGAAGAAGCGTGTTATAAATGGATGGTTGCCTACCGGAGTACGCAACCGGGTAAAATCGACAATCTCTATTAACCAGAAGCACAATGAAAATCATAGCTGTAGTTGTTACCTATAACCGACTGGAACTGCTCAAACGCAGTATGGATTGCCTGCGGCAGAACAAACCTCTGTCGGCCATCATCGTTGTCAATAACGGTAGTACCGACGGTACCCGGGAATGGCTGGACAAGCAAGACGACCTGACGGTGATCCATCAATCGAATGTAGGGGGTTCGGGTGGTTTCTATACGGGCATCGAAGCGGCTTATGGCCAAAATGCCGATTGGATCTGGTGTATGGACGACGATGTCTTTCCCCGGGCCGACTGCCTGGAAAACTTACTGCCCTACACTGGCGATAAAACGGTGGGAATCCTGGCTCCCAGACGATTATTGGAAGGCAAAGTCTTTACCAACGATTTCTGTTCGTATAACCTGACGCAGCCGTTCCGTTCCATGTATCAGGACAAACTGGCCAAACGGGAGGTAACGGCTCCTGTCGAGATTGTCGGTACCGCCTTTGAAGGGCTTTTCGTCCGAAGAGAGGTAGTTGCAACCATTGGCCTTCCCAACAAAGAGTTGTTCATTTTCTGTGATGATACCGATTATTGCCTGCGTACCGTACTGGCAGGCTATAAGATCCTGTATATTCCCCAGGCACTGATGGACAAGCATAAATTCTTTTCGGCAGACAACTGGAAAGAGCGTAACCGCAAAAAGAAATGGAAACGGTTTTACCAGGTGCGTAACTCAACGTACCTGAACCATCATTACGGAAAGAACTGGGCGGTAAGGTATCTGCGTGGCTGGCATGGAGTTCTGGGGTATATGTCCGTCGTGATCGGGACGTGTGCCTTCACGGATGTGTACCAATGGAGCGATCTGGCCAAATTCTGGCGGATGTATCGCGACGGCATACGGGAACGGCTGGGTATCATGAAATAAAAGTAGCAGATGTATGGAAAAGAATCCTTTAGTCAGTGTAATCGTTCCTAATTATAACTATGCCCGTTACCTGGATGCCCGTATCGACTCCATCCTACGGCAGACGTGGACGGATTTTGAATTGATCCTGCTGGACGATGCTTCGACCGATACAAGCCGGGAGATACTGGAAAAATACCGGAACCACCCCCGGGTATCCCGGATAGAGTTCAATACCCGAAATACGGGCAGTCCTTTTCTGCAATGGATGAAGGGGATCTTATTGGCCCGGGGAAAATATATCTGGATAGCCGAAGCGGATGATCTGGCCGATCCGGATTTTCTGGAGACGACCGTTGCCTTGTGTGAAGCGCATGAACGGACTGCGGTCTGTGTGGTGGGCTCACGGCTGATCGACGGAACAGGAAGGGTATCCAACAAGGATATCAACCATTGGGGCCGACGGAAAGGAAAACAGCCGGGTTGTTTTGACGGGAAGTCATACGCGCTTCATAACCTGTATTGGAAGAATTACCTGATCAATGCCAGCGGTATCCTGTTCAGACGGGAATATGCCGTACGTCTGGCTCATTCTGCCTTCCTGCAAATGCGGTATTGCGGCGACTGGCTTTTCTGGTTCCAGATGGCTTTGCAGGGCGAGGTGATCGAAGTGTACCGTACTCTGAATTATTTCCGCCAGCACGGAGCGAAAGTGACAGTCCAGTCGCTGCAGCGTGGTCAGGGTATCGCCGAAGACATCCAGGTGGTCCGATACATGGAAGAGCACTTGCCGGACCTAGCGCCTTATAAGAAACGTCTCCGACGGGGATTATTGTACCGGAAAATCAAACGGACCCCGACCGACGAATCCCAACGGCAGGTTTTATACCAGCAGTTGTCGGCAGAGCTGCAAGCGACGGATGCTGACTACCGTCTGGAACGGTGGAACCAATACCTGCGCTGGCTGTGGCCGTGGCTGACAACCCGTCAGCGGGATCGGTTGTGAACCGGCAGATACAAAATGGATGAGATTGTAAAATGACTTCTTTGATGTGACTGGAAAAAGGTCTAACTTTGTAGACAATGGCAGATACAGTGAACTATTTTAAGCCCATAAAAGATGAGTGATAGTATTTTATATAAGGTTCGTAGTGGAAAACCCATCAAATTCTGGTATTTTATCCGAAAATATATGGGGTTGGTCATTCCGGATTCCTGGTATAGAATCCGGCTGGAACAGCGCTTGTGCCGGGTTTCCAGCCGTCCGGATTATCCTTATATCCAGGAACGGGTCAACTATTACATCCAGCTGGACAGGATCAGACCGATCCCGTCGGAGAACAGGCTGGCTCATCACCAAAGCTGGCTGCATTATACGGGACCTATCGGCCAATACCGGAGTAACATGTTCCACAAGGCTTATTATTTTGACCAGCACGACATTACCCGCTGGTTTCCGCCTTCGCTGCGCTGGAACTATTGTCCGGGGGATGTCTATTTCACTCCCGACGATCCTGCCATTGTGAAAAGCCGGCTGATCTCATCCCAAAACCAGAATTCAGTCTTGCTGAAGCTGGATAAGCTCCGTCATTTCATGTATGTGAAAGACACCAAGTCATTCACCGAGAAGCAAGACCGGGCGATCTTCCGGGGGAAAATCCGTCAGAGTCGTTTGCGGACCAAATTCCTGGAGAAGTTTTTCGGACATCCCATGTTCGACTGTGGTGTCGTGGGGAAGAATGAGGGCTGCCCGGACGAATGGATGGCACCGAAACGGACCATCCACCAGCACCTGGATTATAAGTTCATCATGGCGCTCGAAGGGAACGATGTGGCTTCCAACCTGAAATGGGTCATGTCGTCCAATTCCATCGCCGTCATGCCGCGTCCTACCTGCGAGACGTGGTTCATGGAGGGGAAGTTACGCCCCGACTATCATTATATCGAAGTCAAGGAAGATTTCTCTGATTTGGAGGAGAAGCTGAATTATTATATCGCTCATCCGGAAGAGGCGCAGCAGATCATTACCCATGCCCATGAGTTTGTTGCCCAGTTCTGTAATCCGGAGCGCGAGGAACTGATCTCCCTGCTAGTCCTGAAGCGTTATTTTGAACTGACCGGACAATGGGAACCTTCCACGCATCCGTAACCTTTAGAAACAGAATTTATATGATACATATCGCTTGTAACATCGACCATCAGTTCATCCAGCATTGTGCTGTCACCCTGGTTTCTCTGTTTATCAACAACCCGGGACAAGTTTTCTGCGTGCATATCGTGGCCGGTTCATTGCCTCAGGAGGATCAGGACCTGCTGACGAAGTTAGCCGCCCCATACGGACATACCGTCCATTTTTATTTCCCTCCGGCCGACCTGTTGAAGAATTATTCCATCAAGAAATTCGGTCAGCGGATTTCCATGGCGACCTACTATCGCTGTATGTTCCCGTCGATCTTGCCGGAGACGGTAGACAAGGTGCTGTATCTGGACTGTGACATCGTGATCCGCGGTGACATCTCGGCTTTCTGGAACACAGACCTGGAAGGATACGGCGTGGCCTGCATCGAAGATATCGGAAGCCAGGAGAAAGAGCGGTATGAATTACTGCACTATGACCCGGCTGATTCTTATTTCAACGCCGGTGTCCTGCTGATCAACCTGCGTTACTGGCGGGAAACCCATGTGGACCGTCAATGCGAGACTTATTTCCTGACGTATCCGGAACGGATCCGCTTCAACGACCAGGATTTGCTGAATGTGGTCTTGCATGCGCATAAAAAGTTCGTTCCCCTCACGTGGAACATGCAAGACGGCTTCTACCGGACAGGTATCCGGGAGCGGGTCAACGACTGGAAAGCGTTCCGGGAGGAATTGCTCAACCCCGTCATCTTGCATTATACGAATAAAAAACCGTGGAATTACGACAGTATGCATCCGCTCCGAGCAGAATATTTCGTATATTTGGATAAAACTCCATGGAAAGGATGGCGGCCGTCGCATTCGGTCAAAACCCGGATCAAACGGTTCTTCAAGCTGTTACCCTATGCCTTGAAGTGGCGTAAACCCAAATATATCAACTTGGATAAAGCGGTAGGATGATGAAGAAGGAATATGATTATCTGGTGGTAGGCGCCGGCTTGTTCGGAGCTGTTTTTGCACACGAAGCGGCATTGGCCGGTAAACGTTGCCTGGTGATCGACAAACGGAATCACGCAGGGGGGAATATCTATTGCCAGGAGACGGAAGGAATCCAGGTACATGCCTATGGAGCCCATATTTTTCATACCGACCAGGCCGAAATATGGGAATATGCCAACCGGTTTGTCCGCTTCAACCGCTTCACCAACGCACCGCTGGCCCGTTATCGGGACGAATTGTATAATTTGCCTTTCAACATGAATACTTTCCACCAGCTGTGGGGTGTCAAGACCCCGGCCGAGGCAAGGGCCCGGTTGGCTGTGGAATGCGAGAAATATGCCTATATCGAGACTCCTGCCAACCTGGAGGAACAGGCGCTGAAACTGGGGGGAAAGGATATCTACGAACGGCTCATCAAGGGATATACCGAAAAGCAATGGGGAAGATCGGCCCGCGAACTACCGGCATTCATCATTCGCCGGTTGCCTTTCCGCTTCACGTTCGACAACAATTATTTCAACGATGCCTACCAGGGGATTCCCGTCGGAGGGTACAACAAACTGATAGCGGCTTTGCTGGAAGGTATCGAAGTGCGTCTCTCGTGCAACTACCTGGAGGATCGCCCGTACTGGGATTCCCTGGCTGACAGGATCCTGTTTACGGGATGTATCGATGCCTTTTTCGACTATCGGTACGGACATCTGGAATACCGGAGTCTCCGCTTCGAGTCGGCTTTGCTGGAGATACCCGACTTTCAGGGAAACGCGGTTGTCAACTACACCGAACGCGACATTCCTTTTACGCGGATCATCGAACACAAGCACTTTGAGTTCGGACAACAGCCCTGTACCGTCATCACCCACGAATATCCCGAAGCATTCCAGCCCGGAAAAGAGCCTTACTATCCGGTGAATGACGCGAAGAACACCCGTCTGTTCCAATCCTACCAGCAACTGGCTGCCGCCCATCCGCAGGTCTTGTTCGGAGGCCGGCTGGCACAATATACCTATGCCGATATGGATGATACCATGGCTGCAGCCCTCCAGCTGTGGAAGAAAGAATATCAACGAATTTTAGAACACTGATGAACATGGAAAACGAATTGCCTAAAATAGATTTGCCGGAAGATGTACTGGTCGATGTGCTGACAGACTCGGTCATCTTGAACCTGTATGCGCATTTTCCCTGCCGGATCAAGGCGGAAATACTAGTACTCTGCAAGAAAGGGGATATCGATGCCTCGATTAACCTGGTGGATTATCATGTCTCCGACAATTCATTCCTCGTGGTGCTGCCCGGAAGTATCTTCCAGGTCAACCAGATCCGGGGGGATGTAGAGATCTACTTTGCCGGTTTCTCTTCCGATTTTCTGCGTACGATCAATCCGGTCAAGTCGCTGCTCGATATTACCTATTCCATCAAGCACAACCCGGTTGTGCCGCTCAAGGAGGAAATGGTGGAACTGATCGAAGATTATTTCAAGCTGGGCAAGCGGACCAAAGAGCGTTTCGAGCTGAGCAACCGGGAGCTTTCCCGTCATTTGTATTACTGCCTCATCTATGCCATCAGCTCGCTGTACAGCAACCGCAAGATGGATACGAGCAACCTCTCACCGGCCGAACGGATCAGCCAGGATTTCGGACAGCTGGTGCTCGACAACTATACCAAAGAGAAGAATGTGGCTTTCTATGCCAGTAAACTGGGAATTACGGCGGCTTATCTGAGTACGATCGTCAAACAGACTACGGGCCGCACCTGCATGGAGATTATTTCGAACATGGTGATCATGGATGCCAAAGCCCAATTGAAATCAACGAACCTGCCGATCTATCAGATTGCCGATTCGTTGAATTTCAATAATGTCTCTTTCTTTGGCAAGTATTTCAAGCGGTACGTGGGTGTCAGTCCGCAGGAATACCGCAACAGCAAGTCGGACGACTGACGGAGCTTATTCCGCCAGCCACTCGTTGATCTGCCGCATGATCTTTTCTTTCATGTCATCCGGCATATTGCTGATGCGTGCCCGGTGACTGCCTCGCGGCTGGATATATACCTGTTCGTTCTTCTTTCCTTTGAAGATCGGAACGCGGGTTGCACTCCACGGGTCAATCTCTCCGTAGATGAAGATCATCTTCGGATCATTATCTTTCAGGAAGTTATAGACCTTCTGGTACAGTTCCGGACGGAATTCCACCTTGTCTTTCAGTTCATCGGGCAGCATGATGCGGTTCAAATAGCCCTGGCTGCTTTTGATAGAAAGATATTTCTCAAAAGGCTTTGTGTCGTAGCCATAGTATCCCAGTTCGCGGGCTGCCTGTACGTTGAAGGGCTCGGTATCCTGTCCGATCGAGAAATACGAAGGATCACTGATTTCCATCCAGTGTCTGAACAAGGTTTCCTTGTCCGAATCCAGGGCCGGAATGGTATTGACAGATGTTCCCCACTGCCAGAGGGCAAACGGGTATTCCAGTACGCTGTAATCGTATATCTCTTCAGTAGGCACACGGAACTGATAGCCTTTTTCCTTCACATAGGCTTCAAAGAGGTGCATCAGCTCATCCCTGTTTTTCAGGATTTCCAGCTGGAAGTCACGGATTTTCTTCCGTTCAGCCTTGGTGCCGACTTTCTCCAGGAAGATTTCATGGCGTCCGTCTTCTACCCCGCGGTTCAACGGAGCGACATAAGGAACAGAGAAGTCCACGTCATCTGGGAAATAGGCCCGATACAGGGTTGTGGTCTGCCCGCCCTTACTGATACCCGTACTGATCCATTTTCCTGTATAGATCTGCTTGAACAGTTCGGTGATCCGGTGCAGATCATAGGCCGAATTTTCGGCTGTCAGATAGTCCCAGTTCAGAGGATCGGGCTTGGATTCGAGGAAGTAACGGTATTCAACGAAGATAACGTTGGCATTCAACAGTTTGGATAGCTCTTCCTGATAGGTTTCACGCAGGGCATAGGCACCGCCGTATCCTTCGGTTACCAATACCGTAGGACGGTCAAACCCTATATGACACAACACGACCCGCTGCTTGAATGTCCCGGCCTGCTTGCCAAGGGGATCGACTTCCTGTGTCACCCGCACCAGGTATTTTTCGGGATACAACTCGGTCTTCAGCGTTTCGATAGCACTCACGCCCGACAAGGTTTGCAGCTTTTCCTTCAGTTCGCCGGGTGCTGCCATGGCGAGCAGCACGCAGAAGAACGAAAGAAACAGTAAATTCATCTTTCTCTTCATGGTTATTCTATGTTTAAATGTTTGATGGTTCGTATCAAGCCCTCGTATTTCGCCCGTTTGACGGCCGACTTGGCAAAGATACGATTATAATCGTCTTTGGTGAACATTTTCAAGTCTTCTTTTTGGAGCTGTAAAAGGGCTTCCGAAGGCTGGAAATCGGGTTCGGTAGCGGGGATGGCAAAGCGGTTCCAGGGACAGACCTGCTGACAAGTGTCACAGCCGTACAACCGGTTTCCCAACAGCCGGGCTTCCCGCGGAGGAATCTCTCCCCGGTTTTCAATGGTGAGGTACGACAGGCAATGGTTGGCATTCAGGGTATGGGATTTTTCCAACGCGCCGGTCGGACAGGCCCGCAGACAACGGTCGCAAGTTCCGCAGCGCGACAGGACAGGCTTGTCGTAAGCATCGGCTTCCCACGTCGTCACGATCTCTCCCAGGAAAAAGTACGAGCCTTTCCCCGGCAGAATCAGCTGGGTATTTTTCCCGATCCAGCCCAGTCCGGCTTTCCACGCCCAATAACGCTCCAACAAAGGGGCTGAGTCGGTAAAGACACGGGCCTCTTCCGCCGTTCCTTCCAGGAGGTTCCGGACCACATACTGCCAGAGCTGGTGGAGCTTTTCCTTCACGACCTCATGGTAATCCCGTCCGTAGGCATAATAGGCAATATGGGGCTGCTCCGGATCGCGTTTGCGAGCCGGATAATAGTTCAGGGCCACCGAGATGATACTCTTCGCCCCTTCCACCAGTCCCTGCGGATCACGGCGTATCTCCCGATGGTTCGCCAGATAGGCCATTCCAGCCTGGTAGCCTTTCGCCAGCCAGGTATCCAGCCGCCGCATTTCTGCTTCCACCGGCTCTACCCGGGCGATACCGCAGGCCGAAAATCCCAGCCGGGCAGCCTCGTCCTTGATCATTCGGGTTGTTATAGCTATTTGATCACTCATCGACAAACAAAAAAATTGTGTACATTCCTTATGTACCATAGGGAGTGGTACATAAGGATTACTGTACGAAGATACGAAAGACAAAATTGGATATTACCATTAAACCACTTAGCAATGCAATTCCAAAACTCAGAAATGTTCCGGCAAGGACATACTCTGTTTTTGCAGTATCCGTGTCTTTGAATCTAAGTATGGATTTTGCCGCTATGATAAAACCGATTGCCTCATATTGTCCAATGATAACGAATATGATTGTGAGAATACGCTCTAAATTTCCAATCAACGCTCCTGCATTTTTGATATTTTCACAGGATTGTGTCTCACCAATTTGATATTTCTTCAAGACTAACTTAATCAGGATATTGGCAGGTTTAATGCACAATAATATCGCCAATAGGAACAAAGGCATTGAGAAACTTTCATAGCAATCCATTGATTGGATTGGTAACTCGGTGGTAATGTCAAAGGAAAACGCCACTATAATCAGTATTGACAAATGAGTAATCTGGTCAATGACAAAATTCCATAATCCTTGGGGACTATATGTTTTGATAACATCTATTACCCAATGAGAAAAAGCAATAGCAAGAGCATAAACTCCGAAATCACAAATAGGAACAACTATCCATGACACACCACCGATAATAAGCGAATGTACATATAGGAACCAGCTTTTGAGTTTCCTTTCCTCTTTTTGTGCACAGTATTTATCATTTTGCAGGTAAAAGTCACCTATAACATGTGCCAATAGCAGACTTAAAAACAAGCAGCTATTCATAATCTTCAAAATTTAGCTGTTCAAAATATTTTATTGCTTCTTCTATACAATACCATTTGGTGGCTGTAGAAGCATTGTTTACACTGGCTTGAGATATACCCAATTCCTTGGCGATGTCTGCTTCTTTGAAACCAAGTAATTTATAGAAAACGACCTCACTTTGGCGCACAGTCATATCATTTAATATGGCATCGGTCAGCAGAGCTACAGTTTGCAATGGGGCGGATAATTGCTTTTTACTTGTTTGGACAGCCAACGTTCCCTTATTCAAGGAACTCATTTCCTCAAGCGCACGTCCTGATAGATATATGGCCTCACCATCCCAAATACCTTGTTCGGTATCCACGATCTTCATATCTCCAATACCAATAGTCATCCGTATTCCGTATGTCTGGAAATTTTTTGTCTTTTTATTTTTAACTGTGGAAAAGGATTTAATGCAGGATTTGATTATAAAGGCTATCCGGAATGCGTTTGATACATTTTTCATTACGCACTCTATATAGTCACCTTTGATCTGGCGACCTTCAAAACCAGGATAACTCACCTTTAGCAAGCCAAATAATGATTCTATCCTTTGCTTTAATCCTATAATTTCGTTCACTGACAAGGATGTGGATGAAACTATATCCGCTGAAATTGTTGCAAACATATTATCGTTCATTGATTGGATGACAAAGGTATGAATTTTCTTTAATCTCATCATTAATTATAGATCAAATACTCTATAATTGCAGAATATAGACAAATAAGTCTATAACATTGATTTATATACAATATAATCAATAATAATAAACAAAAAAATTGTGTACATCCCTTATGTACCATAGGGAGTAGTACATAAGGATTATTGTACGAAGATACAATAAACTTATCACTTATTAAACAGGAGAAGGATACAGATTCGATCTTCTTTTATTGCTAAAAAGTAGGGAGAAAATCAAATTAAGTAGGGAGAAAAAACGAAAAGTAGGGAGAAAAATATATATTTGTGAAAAATAGAAGATCATATGCAAACCGAACTCGAAAAATTGATTTCCCTGTATCGGGAATTGGAAATAGACAAGCAGATAGATTATGACAAGTTCTACTTGTATTCCCTCATTACCCATTCTACGGCTATCGAGGGATCGACTATAACAGAGCTCGAAAATCAAATCATGTTCGACCAGGGAATCAGCCTGAAAGGGAAAAGTATCACAGAGCAGAACATGAATCTTGATCTTAAAAACGCTTATGAAACGGCCATAAAATTAGTACATGTACATACTGATATCACCATTGATCTGTTGAAAAGTCTTTCTGCTCTTGTCATGAAGAATACCGGACAGGAGTATAAGACGGCATTGGGAGATTTTTCATCTGCACAGGGAGACTTGCGTCTGTTGAATGTTACGGCAGGAGTCGGAGGCAAATCGTATATAAACTACAGTAAAGTCCCGGTAAAACTCACAGAGTTTTGTAATTGGCTGAATCAAGAACGAAAAAATTATGTAAATAAAAGTATTGTACAATTATACGAGCTCAGCTTTGATGCTCATTATCATTTGGTGACCATACATCCGTGGGCTGACGGTAACGGCAGAATGGCACGTCTTGTAATGAACATGCTTCAATTTGAGTTTGGACTGATTCCAACCAAAATCCTTAAGGATGATAAGGAAGAATATATCAAAGCATTGGTGGAAACCCGGGAAAATGATGATTTAAGTATATTCCGGAAATTTATGACAGCCACTATGGTCAAGAACCTTACTCATGACATTGAAACTTATCGTAATTCCATTGAAGATATTCCGGATAGTAGGGAGAAACTGACAGAAATTAGGGAGAAAAAAATGAAAAGCAGGGAGAAAATCATCTCTCTGCTATCTCAAGATAATTCATTAAGTGCAGCTGCCCTTGCCGAGCGGATAGGTATAACCCCCAAAGCAGTGGAAAAGCATATCGCTAAGATGAAGGCAGAAGGAATACTCAAGCGCGTCGGACCGGATAAAGGTGGACACTGGCAGATGATAGAAAAAACAGATTAGAATAACCAATCAATCCTTTCATTCAAAAACGCGGAATTCGTATCCTTCCTGCAACAGCCATTCGATGGCCTTGGGCATGGCATAACGCATGTTCTTCTCGGCCTTGAGCGAGTCGTGGAACACGATGATCGATCCGTTGCGGACGTACCGCTTCACGTTGTCGAGTACCTGCGGAGGGGTAAGCCGCGGACTGTAATCGCGGGTCACGACATCCCACATGATGATGCGGTATTTCTTCCGCAGCTTGAATACCTGCGGGATACGCATGTGACCGTGGGGCGGACGGAACAGATTGCTCGGTATCCACTCGGCAGCCTTGTCGGTATTCGCCAGATAATTGCGGGTCAGGAAACGGATGCCCTGGATATGGTTGAAGGTATGGTTGCCGATACGGTGCCCCCGTTCGACCACCATCCGGTAGATGTCCGGATGCTTACGCACGTTATCCCCCACCATGAAGAAGGTTGCCTTCACACCATACTGGTCCAATATATCTAAAACCCAAAGGGTAACCTCGGGAATCGGACCGTCGTCGAAGGTGAGATACACACACTTCGGCTCAGCCGGGATTCTCCAGGTTACCCCCGGGAACAAAGCCCTGTAAAACCAGGGCGGTTGTTCGATAAACATCTTGTCTTTATTCTTTAGGTTGTAAAGAAGAGAGCGCCATACGGAAGTTGTCGAACTCTTCCTGGTATAGTTTTGTCAGTTCCGGATCTTTATCCTTGGTGATCTTGATGACTTCCTGCAGGGTATATAAGTCGGAATTGACATCACTGGCTGCCGAAGCAAACTGTTTCGGAGTCAGACGGAAATACCAGTTCAGGTTACGCAGCGAGTTGTCGCCGATCGCCTTCAGGACATTGTGTCCTTTCTCTTTCTCACCCAACAGATAGTAAGACTCACCGATCGTCAGACCGCTATAGTCCAACGGAACATTCTCAGGCGGCAATACTTCCATACATTTGTCGAGTACCTGCAACGCCTTATCGTTCTTCTTCTCATAAATCAGTGTCGTAGCCAGCTTGCCGAATACCACCATACGGTAGCTCTTGCACATACGCATCACATTTTCATCCAGATAGATACCCGGTTTGTCCACGCCACCCCACTTGAACTTGTTCATCACGTTGTCGAACATCTTCTCGCTGTTGATTGCCTTCACCGTGTTCTGGGTCTGCATCGGGACAATCTGGTAGGCCATACCGGTCTGCTGGAAATACGGATCCAGCTTCACGAACTGATCCGGACTCACCGTGATCGCATAATACATCGGGCGCTTCCAGTCGTTGGTCTGCAACATGTTCAATACCAGCAGTTCCTGCTTGCCCAGCGCATCCTTTCCTTTCAGGTTGATAGTCATTTCCTTGGCAGGTACCGGTACATCCATATTCTTCAACAGACCACCTTGTGCCAGCGCTACCGAGTCAATCGGATAGATCAGGGTTTCAGACGGGATATAATCCAGCGGCTGACTGAATCCCGGGATTTTCTTGTATTTCGGATCGTCACTGCGCACAAATTCCAATGCTGTATTCAGGTCGATCGGTTCGTCGGTCATCGGGAAGATATAGGCGAAGTCGCGTGTACCCTGCACATACTCGTCGTGTGTCCACGAGATCGGCAGCGGTTCCGATTCATACGCCTGTTTCTTCATCTGGTCGGCATACCAGTCGGTCTGCAGGTAACTGGTGTTGCAGACACGCACATCGGTACGGATACCCTCTACCTCCTGTGCATACCACAACGGGAAGGTATCGTTATCGCCGTTGGTAAACAGGATGGCATTCGGTTCGCAGGATTCCAGGTAGTTGGCACCGAAATCGCGGCAAACATAACGTCCCGAACGGTCATGATCGTCCCAGTTCTGTCCAGCCATCTGGATAGGCACCAGCAGAGCGGCAATCGAAGCCACGGCAGCCGCTGCGGTAGCAGGCAGCTTGGCATAGTTCTGCAGCATACGCACCAGGGCTATCACACCGAAACCGATCCAGATACAGAAGGCATAGAACGAACCGGCATAGGCATAGTCTCGTTCACGCGGCTGGTAAGGTGTCTGGTTCAGGTAGAGCACAATGGCGATACCGGTCATGAAGAAGAGCATGAAGGTGATCCAGAATCCCTGGATGCCTTTCTTCCCGGCTGATACCTGATAGCAGAGTCCCAACAGACCGAGCAACAAAGGCAACATATAATATACGTTATGTCCTTTGTTGTTGGCAATATCGTTCGGCATCTCGTCTTGCGGACCCACCAGCAAGGTATCGATGGCCTTGATACCGGTGATCCAGTTGCCGTTCTGTACCTCTCCATGTCCTTGAATATCATTCTGACGACCGGAGAAGTTCCACAGGAAGTAACGCCAGTACATGAAGTTCAGCTGATAGGAGAAGAAGAAACGCAGGTTCTCGGCAAAGGTCGGCTTCATCACCGATTTGGTCTCGCCGCACTGGTTGAACTTCACCGGCTGTCCCTTGATCTGTGCCCACTCCTTATAGGCCTGCACATGGCGGCCATCCGAGCTGTACATACGCGGGAACAGCATATTCAGTTCGTCCACATACTGATATTCGGTGTTATGACGTGATACATAGTACCGGTCTTTTTCATTCGGATCTTTCTTGCTGACGCGTGTCCATACCGGATCGCCTTCCTTCGTATCAGCCACGCAGGCACCCCCTTCGCTCTTCCGCTTGATTTCCGAAACGTAGGTCTGTCCGTACAGCAACGGGGTCTGTCCGTACTGCTCGCGGGCCAGGTAAGTACGCAGCGTAAAGATATCCTTCGGCGCGTTCTGGTTCATCGGGGTATCAGCCGTCGCACGGATCAGGGTCAGGGCGTATGACGAATAACCCACCACAACCACCATCAGACTGATCAGGATCGTATTCAGCAGCTTCAGGTTCAGTTCCTTGTTCATGAACAGGTAGGCTGCCAGGGCAATACTCAGGACTGCGGCAATCACATAACCACTGCCGATGAACGGAATACCGATCAGGATAACCGACAGCAGGAATGAAATACGCAGGCGGAGCGGATGGATCTCGTCGCGCATGGTTTCCCAGATAGACCAGATCAGGACTCCTGCCAGTACCAGTACATATACATAAACACCCGAATTGTAAGGCATACCCAACGTATTCACAAAGAACAGTTCGAAGTAACCGCAGATCTCAACCAGTCCCTGTACCACACCGTACATCATCAGGGCGATGATCACGAAAGAGACAAGCAGGGCAATCAGCGTACCTTTCATGGTCGGATTCGGGAATTTCTTATAGTAGTAAACCAACACAATGGCCGGGATACACAGCAAGTTCAACAGGTGGACACCGATACTCAATCCCATCAGATAGGCAATCAGCACAATCCAACGGTCGGCATGCGGGGCATCAGCCACCGATTCCCATTTCAGGATCAGCCAGAATACCAGGGCCGTAAACAAAGAAGAATAGGCATATACCTCTCCTTCGACAGCCGAGAACCAGAATGTATCACTGAAGGTATAAGCCAAAGCACCTACCAGACCGGCACCCATGATCGTAATGGTCTGGCCCATCGTGATCTCCTGCGCATCCTCAACGACAATCTTTTTGACCAGATGGGTGATACTCCAGAAAAGGAACAGGATGGTCAGACCACTGAACAGGGCCGACATGGTATTCACCATCTTGGCTACCGTAGAAGGATCGGAAGCAAACTGGGTAAACAGATTCGCCGTCAACATGAAGAACGGTGCTCCGGGCGGATGCCCTACTTCCAGTTTATACGCTGAAGAAATGAACTCACCGCAATCCCAAAAGCTGGCGGTGGGCTCCATCGTCATCAAATAAACACACGAAGCGATAATGCAGACAATCCACCCCAGTGTGTTGTTGATCAGTTTATACTTTTCCATACGTTGTATAAAGTAATTATTAATTATTTCGTTTGAACAGGCAACCTTTTACACAAAACAAGTGCAAATGTACGTATTTGCCTTTACACTTTAACGATGGATTGGCTTATAAATTGTGTAAGAGTTCTAAAAAGTCATTGTGTCTGTTCGTATTCGTTCTTTTCTCTTGACCCAAGTGATTGTCCGTTCTTTTCTCTTGAAAGAAAAGAACCAAAAGTTCAAGGCTGCGTCTGCTGAGCTACTCCGTCTCTCCGTTTCGCTGTGCGCGCCGCAAACTCGCTTCGCTCAGACAGCGACGCTCCGGCCGCTCCACTCCGTTCCTCCGCTTAACGCTCACCAGAACGAGGCCAATTCAATGGACAACTTCTTAAATTGAAAATTGAAAATGGAGAATTGAAAATTAATCTCGCATTCGGCATATTTAATGGGGAATAATCTATGCCCATCTTTCTTTTATCCATGGAACTTACCTTGCGACGGTAGAGGCGCAGCGCTGCTGCGCCTCATAACGACATTTCACACAATCAAATAATAATCAACAATATAACAAATATATTTATTGTGTTTTCCGCTGTTTTATCCTGCTGCGCCTCATAACGACATTCCACACATTCCAATAACAATCAACAATATAACGAACATATTTATTGTGTTTCCCGGCGTTTTTTCCTGTCGCGCTGGGATGGAGGCGCAGCACGCTGCGCCTCTACTCACATGGGATGTCTAACAAATAAATTCCATGAAATCCGGACTGAATGAATTTTCAATTCTCAACGGTTTCCATGTATCCATGGTACTTGCCTGGCGACTGTAGAGGCGCAGCGTGCTGCGCCTCATAACGACGTTTCACACAATCCAA